>Ga0137359_10000024_pt1 | contig 115769 bp, 108 predicted proteins | sample Mad1_40_16metaG_FD_108281 | JGI IMG/M metagenome (GOLD analysis project Ga0137359, IMG submission 108281) | Vadose zone soil microbial communities from Angelo Coast Range Reserve, California, USA - Mad1_40_16 metaG | ecosystem: Environmental > Terrestrial > Soil > Vadose zone | place: USA... | reverse complement strand
ATCGAGATCTCGATGCCATGCGCTCATACGAGCGTGCCATTCAAGAGGCGCGCGAGCATGGTCCAATCCAGAACGAGGGCCTCGCCAACGAGCTGGCGGCACAGTTTTATGCAGCGCGCGGCTTCGAGAAGATTGCGCGCCTCTATCTGCGGGATGCCCGATACTGCTATCTCCGCTGGGGCGCGGAAGGCAAGGTGCGCCAGCTCGAAGAGCTTCATCCGCACCTCCGTGAAAAACCGATCTCGGCGTCCGCAACCATTGGCGCATCCATCGATCAGTTGGAGGTGGGAACTGTCGTCCGAGCCTCGCAGGCAATGTCAGGTGAGATCGTCCTCGGCAAGCTCATCGAGACGCTCATGAGGATTGCGGTCGAGCACGCGGGCGCCCAGCGCGGCCTCCTGGTGCTTCCGCGAGGGAACGAACAGCGGATCGAGGCAGAAGCCACCATCGGTCCCGATGCGATCACGGTCCGTCTTCTAGGGACGCCCCTGGCGCCTTCGGAGCTGCCATATTCCATCCTGCAGTACGTATCGCGAACGCACGATAGCGTCATCCTGGATGACGCGTCCGCCCCGACCCCATTCTCCGCGGATGAGTATATCCGTCACAAGCGCGCTCGGTCCGTGCTCTGCCTGCCCCTGCTGAAGCAAGCTAGGCTGATCGGTTTGCTCTATCTGGAAAATAATTTGGCGCCGGGCGTTTTCACGCCGCAACGCATCGCTCTCCTCGAATTATTGGCGTCACAGGCAGCGATCTCGCTCGAAAACGCTCATCTCTATGACGAATTAACCGATGAAAATCGTATACGCAGGCAGGTTGAAGAAGATCTGCGGCGCAGCGAGGCCTATCTGGCTGAGGCCCAACGACTGAGTGAGACGGGGAGTTTTGGATGGACTCCTTCCAGCGGAAGAATCTACTGGTCGGACGAGACCTTTCGGATCTTCGAATACGAGCGCACGATCACGCCCACTGCGGAACTCCTCATGAACCAACGAGTTCACCCCGAGGATGTTGCCCGCGTCTGGCAGGTCGTGGAGCGCGCAGCCTGCGACGGGCAGGACTATTCTCACGAGAATCGATTGCAGATGCCGGATGGCAGGATCAAACATATCCACGTGGTGGCCCATGCCACGCGAAATGAAAACGGCGAAGTCGACTTCGTTGGAGCGGTGATGGACGTCACCAAAACAAAGGAGGCGGAGAACAGGGTTCGATTGGCGCAGGCCGAGCGCGAGCAGCTCCAGCAACGGCTGCGCCAGGCGGAGAAAATGGAAGCGGTCGGACGGCTGGCCGGCGGCATCGCCCACGATTTTAATAATGTGCTGGCCGGCGTGTTCGCCTACGGCGAAATGCTGTTCGAAGAAACGGCCGCGGACTCCCCGCTCAAGCGCTACGCGAAGAACGTGCTCACCGCCGCGGCTCGCGGCCGCGCACTGGTCGAGCAGATCCTCGCATACAGCCGCAGCCAGCTCGGCAAGCGCGCACCGGTCGACCTCGCACACGTCGTGGCCGAGACGCTCGAGCTGCTGCGCGGCTCGCTGCCCGCTGACATCCGTCTCGAGTCGAGCGCCCCGGAGCTGCCTCTCATCGTGATCGGCGATGTTACCCAGCTGCACCAGGTGGTGATGAACGTGTGCAGCAACGCAATCCAAGCCATGAGCGCAGGAGGCACCTTACGCGTCGCCCTCGAGGCCGCAGACCTGTTCGTCGAGCGGGCGCTGTCGCACGGCCCGCTCGGGCCGGATCGTTACGTGCGCCTGACCATTCAGGATAGCGGATCCGGCATGAACGAGGCGACGCTTGCGCGCATCTTCGAGCCGTTCTTCACCACCAAAGAAATCGGCCGGGGCACGGGTCTCGGCCTGTCGCTGGTGTACGCGATCGTCACCGACGCGGGTGGCGCGATCGACGTGCACAGCGCGCTCGAGCAAGGCAGCACGTTTAGCATCTATCTGCCACGCACCGAGGCCGCACTCGTCGCCGCCGATGAGGCAGCGGCGCCGCTGCCGCGCGGCAACGGCGAGCGGGTGCTGCTCGTCGAGGACGAGCCGAGTTTGCTCGCCCTGACGACCGAGGTGCTCGAGCGGCTGGGCTACCAACCCGTGTCGTTCTCCGACAGCCATGCCGCACTCGCTGCCTTCGAGGCTGCGCCCCGCTCCTTCGACGTCGTCATCACCGATGATGTCATGCCCGGCCTCACCGGGACGGGGCTCGCAATGCAGCTACGTCGTCGTCGGCTCGACATACCGATCGTACTGGTGAGCGGCTATACGGATCCAACCCTGACCCAGCAAAAGCTCGCCGCGGGTGTCAGCGAGTTGCTCGTGAAGCCGCTGCAGTCGCGACAGATCGCCACCACCCTCGATCGCGTCCTGCATCATCGGGCGCCTACACCCGTGCAAAACCCCCATCCACGAACAAATCCGTTTCCGTAATGTACGAGTCGTAAGGCGGCCGCTTCAAGGACTGCGGGAGCACGGGACGCTCGTTAAATTGAGTCTAGCGATTCGGTTTTCGGGCGGTAATGGACGAACTTATCGCGCATCCGCGTGCGCCGAATGCCGAGAATTTCATCCGCCGCACCCACGACAATGCGCGCGAGACGCAGAACCTTCTCACCGTCGTCGGTAACCACGACACGCGTGCGATTCCGCTCGAATAGCTTCACACCCAGATACTCCTCGAGCTTGCGCACTTGAGTACTGTGGGTTGGTTGGGTTACGGCGCAGCGATTGGCTGCCCGTGAGAAATTCAGGCACTCAGCGAGTGCTATCAAATAGGGTAAGACCTTGATACTCACATTCGAGCGGGCCGGCGTCGTGCGGCTTCTCCTCGTTTTCGATGTTACCGGGCGGCGGCGCCGAGCTGAGCACCTGCACGAACACCTTACGATCTTCCTCCGGTACTCCAAGCAGATCGGCGATGACGAGTGTCGCATAGGGGGTCGCAATCTCGCTGATGAGCTCGCACTTTCCCCTGGCCACCGCAACTTTGACCATCTTGCCGGCGAGTTCCCGCGTGAACTCTTCGTTTGCTTTCAGGCGGGACGGGAGGAATAGCCGCGTGAGAAGGGAACGAGAAGCCGTATGCGCGGCGCCGTCGTACGCCACCACTAAATCGGAGCCCGGTATCTGGGCACGGTGCCTCTCGATCTGTTCAGAAATGTCGTCCCCCTTCGGCTCGAAGGGAAGCGGGATCGCGACACCGACGGGCGCCATGATCGAGGAGAAGTCTGCGGTCTTCCTCAAAACCTCCACTGCCTCCTGGAACCCCGTCACGAATAGGATATCCCGGTTCTCGAGCTGATGAACTGGGCACTTCGAATGGAGATCTTCGAAATATTCGTAAGGGTCCTTCAGGACTGAATGGTCAGTGAAGTAATCGCGCTCGTCTGATTGCATGGTTATTCTCCACCGATCCCAAATCGACTACTATGGCGCACACGCTGCGCACACCGGGTTTCCACCGTCAGGACTTGTGATCTATTATGGCTCATAATGTAAGAGCACTCAAGAGGTCAATGCCCACGGATCCTCGCATGCAGAGGACACAAGTGGCGTTGTATTCCGCATTACTATCGCTGCTGGAGGCGAAGGCTTTCGATCAGATCACTATCCGCGAGATCGCCGCACGGGCTGGCGTCGGCTACGCCACCTTCTTCCGGCGCTACCCGGACAAGGAAGCCTTGTTGCACGATCTGGCGGCGCTCGAGATCAGCGAACTGCTGGCGATGGCCGAGCCCATCCTCTACACGGTTGATAGCCGCGCCTCGGCCCAAGCACTCTGCGCCTACCTGTGGGAACATCGGAAGCGTTGGGAGGCGCTGCTGACGGGCGGCGCTGCCGCGATACTGAAGGATGAGTTCGTCCGCAAGGCTCAGCAAAATGCTGCGGCGCGACCCAACAAACAGTCGTGGCTTCCGGGCGACCTCAGCGTGGTCTTCTCCGTCGCGGCCACGATCGAGATCTTGGCATGGTGGCTGAAGCAGAAAGAGCCGCCCTCAGTGAAACGAATGGCGGAGATCCTGGATCGGCTGGTCATCACCCCAAGCATCGCGCGAGCTGGGAGCGCCAACTCCTGATCGCCCTTTGGATCAGGAGAAGGAGAAGCCCTTCTTGATCCGCTCCGACATTTCAGCCAGCGTCGCGTCTTTTTACCCTAGCGCACTCTTCTGGCGCACGCTTCCTCTCCAAGTCGCGCTTCTATATCGCCTGCCATTCTCGTCATGTTTGACCAAACTAATGTTGTGAACTATGATACTTTGTGACTCATATCTGCCTAACGACGGGCATGGCTAAAGGACCGAGCTTGTACATCTGACGCGAGACGATCATCAGACACAACGAGAGGAGAAAGAAATGGCTCAGCTTTCAGGGCGCCGCGTACTGATTACCGGCGCGAGCGGACTTGTCGCATTCCCTGTCGCCGTGGCGCTTGCCAAGACCAATGAGGTCTATGCGGTGGCGCGTTTCTCCAACCCCGAACAGAAGCGCCTTCTCGAGGCCGCCGGCGCGCGCCCTCTTTCCTTTGACTTGGCCGAGCACGACCTGTCGTCGCTGCCGCGGTCGGTCGACGTCGTGATCAACTACGGGGTACTGCCGCCGAACAACCAGGAGCACTATGAGGTCAACGCGGCTGCCGTCGGGCGCCTGGCAAGGCGCTATCGTGACTGCGAGGCCTTCGTCCAGGGCAGTACGGGTTCGCTGTATGCCTATCAGGGCGAGCGCGCGTTGCGCGAGGACGATCCCTATGGCCTGCACAGTTCGGCCGAGCCTTATGCGGCGAGTAAAATCGCGGCGGAATTTCTCCTGAAGCACCTCAGCGAGGACTACCGCATGCCGACGGTAATGGTACGGATTTTCTCGTTCTATGGTCCCCGCGGCGGCGGGGTCACCCAACGAATCGACCAGATCGCCCAAGGGCAACCGGTGAGCGTCTATCCCGGCGTGCGCAACGTGCACACGCCATTGTTTGAAGACGACTACGTGGAAAAGACCATCGGCGCGGTGGAAATTGCCAAAACTCCGGCCGAGATCGTCAACGTAGGGGGAACGGAGGCCGTGACCACCCAGGAATACTGCGAGATGGCCGGCGAGATTCTCGGCAAAAAGCCCATCTTCGTGGAAAATAGCAGGGCCTGGCCCATCTGGGCAGATACGAGCAAGATGGTCAAACTGCTCGGTCCGAGCCGGGTCCCGATACGCGAGGGCGTGCGCCGGGTGATCGAAGCCGGGCAGAAGGCACGCGTGACCAAGTTTCACGTTATCGGCGAGCCGGCGAAGTAAGCCGCAACCGTCTCAAAGGCGAGCAAGCGCTCGCGCTCATGCAAGCCGCTGCAAGCGGCGTGCGCCGAAACCGAGGTCACTATTCCCGGAATCGACAGGAGGGAGGACGGATGATCACTTTCATCACCCACATACGGGTGAGCCCCGAGAATGCCGCCGCGTTCGAGGTACTTCTGACCGAGGTGTCCGTCAAGACGCGCGAGAATGAACCGGACGTCCTTTATTACGCCTTCGCCAGGAGCGTCAATGATCCGGCCACCTACGTGGTGATCGAGGTTTATCGCGATGAGGCGGCCCACTCGGTGCACATGGGAACCGACTGGGTCAAGTCCTCGATCCCCAAGAGCACTCTCCTCATCGAGAACGGGAAATACGACATCAAGCAGTACGTCAGCCCCGGAACCGAGCCTGTGCGCCGTAAGTTCAAACCTTGAATGACTCAATCAGCCTGGGACATATTCTCAACAACGTGCGTATCGTCGAGTTCTATCAGGATGTGTTCATCGTGAAGACTTGCCACCGTCCGGACTTGTGATATAGCATGAATCATAGTATGGAAATACTCGAAACGTCAACACCCTCGGATCCTCGCATTAAGAGGACACGAGCGGCTTTGTCTTCCGCATTACTATCGCTGCTGGAGGAGAAGGCTTTCGATCAGATCACCATTCGCGATATCGTTGGACGCGCGGACATCGGCTACGCCACCTTCTTCAGAAACTACGATAGCAAGGCGGCGGTGTTGCATGACTTGGCAGCTGACCAGATTGGCCAGCTGATCGACCTCGCCTTCCCGGCCATCGAAGGAAGCAACAGCCGCGCCGCCGCGCTAGCGCTGTGCACCTTCGTCGATGAGCACCGAAGACTCTGGACCGCGCTGTTGACGGGCGGTGCCGCGGGAATTGTGCGCGAGGAATTCATCCACCAAGGCGCGCAGGTCAAGACAATGTCGTCGCGCCGTTCCTGGCTCCCCCTGGAACTCGCAAATATCGTTGGCGTGTCGGCAACAGTGGAAATCCTTGCGTGGTGGCTGCAACGAGGCCGAGGTATGACGATCGAGAAGATGGCGCGGATCCTGGATCGCTTGGTCATTTCGCCACTGGTCAAACCGCGTGTCTCATGAGATGGGCGGCGCGGTCGGACTGATTTGAAAACGCCGTCATAATGCCGAGTGCCTGGTTCGATGACGGGAGAAGGAGCGAGATAGTCGAGGAGTTCAAGTATGCAAATAGTCAGCGAATTGGCACTCCCCCGGTTGCCCCTCGAGGACCCCACCTTCGCCGTCGATCCCATGCCGTACATCGAGGCGGCCCGTCGCCAGCATCCGTGGCTGGCCAGATGCGATTTTGGCTATGTCGTCCATGAGTACCAGGCCATAAGAGATCTCTCGTACATGGACGACAAGTTTCGCCCATCCATGGACACGATCACGGAAATCATGGGGGCCAAGGGCACGCCCTGGGGCGAGTTCATGGACAACTTGATGCTGGCGAAGACAGGGGCGGAGCACGCGCGGATCCGTAGAAGCGTCGAAGCGTCGTTTACACCGAAGAACATAAGCCGGCATCGGCCGCTGATGCAGAACCGGGTGTCGCGGTTGCTGGATGAATGGGCGCCGAAGGGTGCTTTCGATTTCGCCGAGTTCGCCGCCTATTTCCCGATCACGGTGATGTTTGGCCTAATGGGTGCCTCTCCGGAGGCTATTCCCGGCATTCGCAAATCGCTCGAGACGCAAGGCCTCAGCGCCAATCTGGTTCGCTCGATGTTGCCGGATTTGGAAGCGGCGTACCAAGTGCTCTGGAAATTTGTACATAAGCTCATCGTCGAGCGGCAGCGAGACGACGGTGGCGATGAAGGGGATGTGCTCAACACGTTGATCGCAGCCAACGCCGCGGGCCAGCTCAACGATGCCGAGTTGCACAACCTGCTGATCTTCCTGTTTGCGGCAGGCTATGACACGTCAAAGAATATGCTCACCCTCATCATGCACATGATGTTGCAGCACCCGGAACACTGGACCCGGTGCGCGGTGGACCGGCCATTCTGCGATCAGGTCGTCACGGAAATGTTCCGCCACACCAGCGTGTCCAGCCTCTATCGGATGAGCACACAGGACGTGATCTATCGTGACGTTCTATTTCCCATCAATACGCTTCTGTTCATGCCGCTGAACATTTCCGGCCGCGATCCGACAGCCTTCCCGGATCCGATGGAATTCCGGCCTGATCGGTCCGATGCGAACAGGCACATGGCCTTTGGCCGCGGCATTCATATGTGCCTTGGCCAACATCTGGCGCGCGCGCAGATCCAAGAGAGCATTCACCTGATCGCCCAGCGCATCACCAAGCCGCGCCTTGCGGGAGAGGTGACTTGGCGGCCCTTCCCAGGAGTATGGGGTATTCGCAGCCTGCCGATCGCCTTCGAGCCGGGCCCCTGCCGGCCAGAGCGCGAATTTCCGGACCTTGCGAAAAGCTCGGCCCACGCCTGCCCTTTCCCTCAATGACAAGCCGGACGGATGCAGAGGCGCGGGTAAGCTCGTTTCGCGCACAGACGGGCCGGCCGGTGGAGACGTCCTGATGGATTTTGGACTGACGGGAGCGGCGGTCTGCGTCAGCGGTGGAACCAAAGGCCTGGGACGCGAGGCCGCCCTCGCCTTCGCTCGTGAAGGCGCACGGGTGGTCGTCACGGCGCGCGGGGCCGAGGGATTGAACCGCACCGTCGCAGCCTTGCGCTCCGCTGGTGCGCCGGACGCGTTCGGGGTCGAAACGGATGTCAGCCGTCTCGCCAGCGTCAACGCCTTGTTCGATCAGATTGAGGCCCGATGGGGTGAGCTCAACACGCTCATCAACATGGTCGGGCCCACAGAGCCCAGCACCGGCCGAGACTTCGTAGAAGTGCCGGACGAACAGTGGCAATTCTATTTCGATGTCGGGATCATGAGCGTCGTGCGCTGCACGCGGGCTGCCGTGCCGCTCATGCGGAAGGCCGGCTGGGGACGAGTCATCAATATATCGTCCATCTCGGCGCGCGTGGGGCAGTCGTTCGAAGCGCCCTACATGACGGCGAAAGGAGGGCTGAACGCTCTTTCAAAGAACATGGCGTGGGCGCTGGCGAAGGAAGGCATTTTGGTCAACACCGTGACGCCGGGAGTATTTCAAACGGAGGCGCTGCGTCACTTCATGGAAATGACCGGCGCAACCGCGACTTACAGTCCAGACAACCTCTCGGAGGTTTGGGACTGGATGCGCAACATGAGTGGGCACCGACCGGCCGGCGCAATCGGCCGGGTGGCGCTCCCGGAAGAGCTCTCGCCTCTGTTTCTACTGCTTGGCTCGCGCGCGAATAGCTACATCGTCGGCGCGAACATCGCCGTCGACGGCGGAACAGACTTTTCGACCGGTTGAAAAGGGCTTATCGGGAGGAATAGATGAAGATGAATTCCGGCACTCAGATTCTCGATGCGGATTCCCTGCTCGCCCAGGCGCAGGCGCGGACCGGACTCAACGATTGGGGCGACTCCACGCTGCCCGAGAGATTCCGCTTCGCAGTCGCCTTCCTGAAAAGCCGCAACATGGACGAGGCAGGTCAGAGCGCGGGAGCCGAGACCTGCCTGTGGCTTTTGACCTCGCGGCTGCAGTTCTTCGAGGACTTCAAGCGTCATCCCATAGGCGAAGAGAGGATCGTCCAACCGCTGTTTGCGACCGGCGAGCCGCGCTCGGGCACGACTTTGCTGCATGCGCTGTTGTCGGTTGATCCGCACGCTCGCGCGCTGCGCTTCTGGGAGGTGATGTACCCCTCCCCGCCCCCGGGCCTGAGCGGGCCGGACGATCCTCGGCACGCCAAGGCCGATGCGGATTGGCGCGAGATCAACACCAAAATGGCGTTCTGGCTGAAAAGCCATCCCTACAACGACATGCTCGGCAACGGCTTGCCTGAGGATGAGCGCACCTGGGCGTTCGATTTCCGCGTGATGACGCCGACGGCGTGGTGGCGCGTGCCCTTTGGCATGAATGTCGGCGGTTTACCGGCCGACGCCCGCGCGCAGTACCGCATCCACAAGATGATGCTGCAACAGTTCCAGTACCAGCGCCCGAAGAAGTACTGGGTCCTGAAGGGCTTTCACGGGCAGCGCCTGCCGGAATTCTTTGCGACCTATCCGGATGCGAAGATGATATGGGTGCATCGCGACCCGGTGCAGGCGGTCGCCTCGCGCATCGTACTAACGGGCGAGCTGGTCGAAGGACTGACGGGCAAGGTGGACTGGGCGGAACAGGCCCGCATTCAATTGGCCATGTGCCGTGCCGGCTTCAAAAACACCCTCGAAAGCCCCACCGTGATGGATCCGCGTATCCACCACGTGCGGTATCCGGATTTCATCGGCAATCCTGTCGGTACGATACGTGGCTTCTACGAGAAATATGACGTGCCGTTCGGTGCGGACACGGAGGCCGCGATGCGCGCTTACCTGAAGAACAACAAGGGCGACCGATACGGCAAGTTCAAGTACTCGACTGATGTGATCGGCGAGGATATCGGGGCTCTGCACCGGGAGTTCGCGCCCTATCGCGAGCGCTTCGGGCTGGAGATCGAGCATCGCAAGTAGATCGCCCAGCAATGGGGTAAAAGCATCGGGGAGCTGTGAGCCATGCACGAAAGACTATCTGTTCATTCCGTTTGCTTTCGTGACGCCGGCCTTCGCGAGCTGGCCAGTCATTGGCGCGATCTCGGTGTTCGTCGCATCAGCCTGTACAACGGCTTGATCGAGAACGAAGGGCTGGCGGCCGCGCAAGCAGCGCTTCGATCCGGCCGTTACGAAGCGGAGACGATCACCCATACCTTCCTGCCTTACGGTCAGCAGCTTGACGCAAAAGACGTCTCTTGGGAGACCTGCCAGCAAAAACTCAACCACCTCATTGCGGACGCCAAAACACTGGGCGCTCGATCGATCGAACTCTTCACCGGCGGGCATGGCGCTTTGACCTGGGAGGACGCGGTGGAGCGTTTCAGCGGGGCGGTCGAGCCGTGCGTCGCGCGGGCGAAGTCGGGCGGGGTCGCGCTGGTGATCGAAAATACCCCGCCACTCTATGCCAACATGCATCTTGCCCATACTCTGCGCGACACCGTGAGTTTGGCGGAACTCGCCGGCATTGGCGTCTGCATCGACGTGTTCTCGTGCTGGACCGAGGCGGGACTGAAGCAGACGATCGAGCGTGCGATCCCACGGACCTCCCTAGTGCAGATCGGCGACTACATCTTCGGCGACACGGCGACGCCCGGACGCGCGGTCCCCGGCGATGGCAACATTCCGCTGACGAGAATTCTCGATTGGATTTTGCGGGCCGGTTACCGCGGGACATTCGAGATCGAAGTAGTCGGCCCCCGGATTGACAAGGAGGGGCACTTTCAGGCGACGGAGAGAGCAGTAAAGTATGTCGCTGAAACATTGCGCTCCCTCGGCGCCTGAAGGAAACGGGGGACTCGGCGACGGGTTGGGGAACTGTTGAACAGGAGGCACTGATGACTCTCGATGAACTTTTGGCGCGCGAAAGCATCCGCCACACGATTACGAGTTACAACATGGCGGGCGACCGGCTCCGGGTGGACGATTTCGTCGCGGTCTTCACGGAAGATGGTATCTTCGAGATCGACACGGCGGGAGACGATGCCGTGCGCATCGTGGGCCGTGAAGTGATCCGGAATTGGTTTTTGCGCTGGGGTCGTGGCGCCAAAGATGCCAACCCGGTGCACCAGGCGAAATTCATCCGCCATCATCTTTCCACATGCCTCATTGAGATCACCGGCCCTGACACGGCGAAGTCCAGGACCTATTGGACGGCGTATACGGATATCGGGCCGGATCATGGCGGATACTACCTCGACACGTTCCGCAAGACCGGCGACCGGTGGCTGATCGCGCATCGCAAGGTGCGCCGCGACTGGAGCTCACCGAATAGCCTGTATGTGTCGTCGCTCTCGAACTTGCGGCAACGATAAGAGTCGCGACTCGTTCGAAAGCAAACCTCCGGTGGCGTATTCTAGTGACGTGATGACCACGACATCGATTGAACAAGACGGAATCCGCGCGGACCCGGTGCTCCCCTCCATCGTCAAGGGCATTCCGTTGAGCGAAGAACCAGGTTTAGGCGCGCTCACGCTGCCCGGTTTCCTAAGCGAGGTGACGTGCCGCTTTGCAGATCGCGAAGCGCTTGTCCTCCGCACTTCCGATGGTGTCGTCCGCTGGAGCTACGCCATGTTATGGGAGCGCGCAGCCGAAATTGCCCGTTCATTGATGGCTTGCGGGATCGGCAAGGATAGCCGTGTCGGTATTCTGATGACCAACCGACCGGAATGGATCGCGAGCTTCTTCGGCGTCGGGCTCGCAGGGGGCGTGCCAGTCGCGCTAAGTACCTTCTCGACTGCGCCGGAACTCGAGTACCTGCTGCAGGCCTCCTGCGTCTCGACCCTGCTGTTCGAGCGCAAGGTCGCCAAAAAAGACTTTGCCGCCATGCTTCAAGAACTGGAGTCTGACATCCGGACTGCCGCACCGGGCCGGCTCCTATCGACCAGGTTCCCGTTTCTGCGACGACTCGCCGCGGTGGATGATGGCGGGGCCGACGGAATCGAAAACTGGTCCGGCTTCCTTGGGCACGGCAAGGCGATTCCCGACGCCCTGGTGAAAGCCACAATAGCCACAGTCAAGCCGTCGGACGCCGGGGCGCTGTTCCTCTCCTCTGGCTCGACCGGCAGGCCGAAGGGCATCTTAAGTTCGCACCGCGGGGTTGCCATCCAATGCTGGCGCATGCGGCGCCTTTTCGCCTTGCGGGATGATGTCCGCACATGGACCGCAAACGGCTTCATCTGGTCGGGTAATTTCGCTATTGCGCTTGGCGGCACCCTTGCCGCCGGCGGGGCCCAGATCCTGCAGCGAATTTTCGATCCGGTCGAGGCGCTGGAACTGATACAGGCGGAGCGCGTCACCTGGCCTTATGCTTGGCCGCACCAATGGGCGCAATTGGAAGCGGCTCCGAACTGGAGCAGTGTCGATCTCAGCAGCCTGCGCTATGTCGACCCCGGCAGGCCGGCGGCGCGGCATCCGACCTTTCGCGCCCCTTCCTGGATGGACCCATTTTGGTCCTATGGCAGCACCGAGACGTTTACGCTCTCGACCGCTTTTGCCAGCGACGCGCCGCTTGAACTGGCGAGCGGCAGTAGCGGCGAGGCGCTGCCGGGCAACGTGATCAAGATCGTCGATCCTGCGACAGGAGCTGTCGTACCGCGCGGCCATCGCGGAGAAATTGCCGCCAAGGGTCCAACTCTCATGCTTGGCTATATTGGCATCCCGTTGAGCGAGACTCTCGATGACGAGGGGTTCTTTCACAGCGGCGATGGCGGTTACATTGACGAGCAGGGCCGGTTGCACTTTGAGGGGCGCCTGACTGACATCATCAAGACAGGTGGGGCCAATGTGTCGCCCGTCGAAGTCGACAATGTCTTGGTGACATGTCCCGGTGTGAAGGCTGCCGCAACGGTCGGCGTACCGCATGAAACCTTGGGAGAGATCGTGGTCAGTTGCATCGTGCCGCACGGCGGAATCACTCTCGACCAGGATGGCGTGCGCGATTTCCTCAAACAGCGGCTGGCAAGCTACAAGGTGCCGCGTCGGATCCTGTTCGTGCGGGAAGAGGAACTTACGCTGACAGGCAGTGCCAAGATCAGGGCTGGAGCTTTACGAGAAGTTGTCACGAAGCGGCTGCGCGCAGAGGTAATTGAAGGGCCCGGCAGAGAGAGCGCTTGACGACCGCGCGATCTCGCCTAATCCACATCTCCGGGACGTAATCCATCGCCGGCAATCGCGCTTTGTTTGCTCCTGGCGAAGAAGGCGGCGATGACGGCCAGCGCCAGGCACAGGACCCCAAGCACCGCCACCGAGGCAAGAAAGCTCAGTTCGCCATGTGCGATCAGCGTCATCACCGGCGGGCTCAAAAACTGCCCGAGAAAGAAACAGCCGCCCCAGAAACCCATGCCGCGGCCGCGGTGCTCGTAGCCATATTTGGTCAAGGCCCACGCGATGAGTGTCGGCAGGACAAAGCCTCCGGCAAACTGCCCCACGGCGTCGAACGCCAGGCCAACCCAATAATTCGGCGACAGACCAATGCCGAGGTAAGACACGCCGTAACACGCAAATGAAGTCGCGAGCAGCACCGCCACGGGACGCGGCGGCAGTTGCTTGAAGACATAGCCGCCAATCACGGTTCCGGCGCTCGCCACCGAGACGATCCAGCCGATGTGCGCGGGCGTCACCACGCCGAGATCTGAGAAAATCCGACCGTGCTGCACCGCCTGCAGAAAATAGATGATGGATACCAGCAGGGTCATGGCCCCGACTTGCACGGTCGCGACCCAGGGGAAGCGCGACTTGGCCATTGAATCAACCGCCGGAGCTACCCGGGAGACCGGCTCGTGCAGAAAGACGAGTGCGGCCCCGAGTACCGAGAGACCGATCAAGTAGATGAGGAAAGGCCCGCGCCAGGACCAGGAGGCCAGAGCACCGCCAATCAGGATATAGCTGGTGGCGACGAACGGACCGATGGACATTTGGATGCCCAACCAATAGCGCCGGCGCTCGCCATCGAAGTAGTCGCCCATCAATGCGTTGCCGACCGTCAGCACCGCCGCCTCGGCGACCCCCACCGCGACCCGGCTGGCAATCATCGAATAAAGATCATCGAACAGCATCGGCAAGACGCCGCACAGCGAAAACGCTGTCAAGGCGATCAGCAGCACCGGCCGCCGCCCCCAGCGATCGGCGGCGGCTCCGATTGGTGCGGAGAACAGAGCGACGCAGAGCGACGGCACCGTCAGGATCATCGGCACCAGCAGTTCTTTGTTCGGGGTGCTGCCGAAATGCGCAAACAATGCAGGCAACGCCGGCACCAGCGATGCGATCGCCATGGTGGGCAGAGTCCCCAACGCGATCAGCGTGGCCGCCTGCGAGCTGCCGGCCTCGCGCCGACGAATGCCGGCCGCGTATTGCCCGTGATGCTGCGTCATTCAGTGGCCTCCTTTTGCGCAACGTGTTTGACGCCGGACGAGGCGTCGAAATAAACGGAGGCCACGCCGACGAGGGCGAGGACCGCGCTCAACAGATAGGGCGCTCCGGGAAACACGATACCGGCATACCCGGTGGAGAAAACGCCGAAAATCCATGGCATCGCCAGGGGAGTGAGAACCGCGGCACCTCCGTTGATGCTGGCGACGACTCCCTGCAGCGTGCCCTGCATGTCCGAACTTACGCGAACGGACAGCATGCTCACCAGCGCCGGTCCCGCCATGAATCCCATGGTGGTCAGTGGGATGCAAGTCAGCACGACCCACTGTCCGCGCGCGAAGGCGAAACCGAGATAACCCAGGGCAAGCATGGTCAGCCCCATCGATGCCGCCTTGCGGGTGCCGATGTGCGAATCGATCCAGCGTAAGAACCCAGCCTGCATGAACACGGTCGCGACCCCATAGGCCGCCAGCGAGTAGCCGATCTGGCGGGAGGTCCAGCCGTACTCTTGCATCGTGAAGTATGGCCAGGTCGCGGGCAATGCGATGGTCGCGACGCGTTGAAAAAACAATGCGGCGAGCAACATCGCCACCTTGCTGCGGCCACTGATCGCGTGAGCCGCACCGATGGGATTTGCGCGTCGCCACGAAAACGCCCTGCGCAGGTCGTGCGGCAGCGATTCACGCAGAACCAACGCGCCGTACACGACCGTGGCGAGACTCAGGAATGCTGCCACGAAAAACGGCGTGCGTGTGCCGAAGCTGGCCAGGATTCCGCCCGCGGCGGGGCCGAGAATCAGTCCCAACCCGAACGCTGCCGCGATTGAGCCGAAATTCCGGGTGCGTTCTGCGACCGGGGTGACGTCCGCGATATACGCGCCCGCCGTCGCCGGTGTGGCGCCGAACAAGCCGGTCAGCAATTGCGCCGCGAACACCCAGGCCAGGCTGGGCGCGAATCCCATCAGTACATAACTCAAGCCAAAGGAAGCCAGCGATGCCAACAGCACCGGGCGGCGGCCGAAGTGATCACTGACCGATCCCAAGATCGGTCCGGCGAGGAATTGGACGGCCGCAAAGGCGGCCGTCATCCAACCGCCGAAAACCGCCGCGCGCGCCAGCCCCTCGCCGCTGAGTTCCAGGATCAGCTTCGGCGTCACCGGCACGAGCAGTCCCATGCCCATGGAGTCCAGCGTGACCGTGACAAGAATGAACGCCAGCGCCCGCCGGTTTGCTTGATTAGGATTGGCCATGAATTTCCACGTCAGGAGCGGCGCGGCCGCTCTTCGAGACTAGGATCGGGGCTTTCCCTTCGTCCATTCCATGGTCTGAATGTCGGCGATGTCGAAGAACTCGACGCCCTTCGGCATCAATGCCGAGACATGGACATGCTTTTCCTTCAGATCAACGAGCAGCGCGACGTGGATGTTGCCCATGGTCGGAGACCGGACCAGCCAATGGACCAGATACAGGTCGGTGCGCACGCGGCGGGCGAGGTAATGCAGCGATCCCGGCGTGAACTTGGTGCCCGGCGGTGCCGTGGGGTCCTTGTGCGGCAGGAATGTCACCGTGTCGGCATCGAAGGTCAGTTCATATTCGCGTCCGGTCGAGTACGTATAGAACAGCTTGAGTCCCGCCATCTCCTTGGTCATGGGCCCGCCGATCTCCGCGGGCGGCGCATCGGCCGTATCGTTCGGCACCATGTCGGCGCGCGAGGCAGATGGCAGGTACGTCACGCTCAACACCCCAAACGACAGGATCATGCTCAATCTTGCCAACTGACTCTTCATTGACGGGCTCTCCTCAACGCTGAAGGTGGGGACCAGAAAACGCTACACGCCATCCGCAACGATCGACTCGCAGAGTTCCTGCAGGCCAGACCCGGGTTGCGGATTCTGACCCTGGAAGAAATTGTTTTCCATGAATCGTCATAAGAAAATAGAATCGCCGTTCTCTTTTTTATAGCATAAGGACTCCCGCTCCATCAGTCAAATACCGGCTGTTGACCCCGCTGAAGCCTTCGGATAATGTCTTATCAGAATACTTTTTCTATTTTTCTGATTGCTGCGGAACCGGCGGCGGATCACCCTATTCGAGGAGGCTAGCGTTCATGAGATGGACATCTTTGATGCAGGATCTGGGCTCGCCCGCGCCGCAGTTCAGTCTCCCGGACGGGTCCGGGCGCCTATTCCAGAACCGTGACTTCGACGCATCCCGCGGGCTGATGGTGGCATTCATCTGCAATCACTGCCCGTTTGTCCTGCATATTCTCGACGAGTTTGTGAGCGTGGCATCCGACTTCCGGGCGCGCGGCCTTGCCACCGTGGCCATCAGCTCCAACGACATCGATGCCCACCCCGAGGACGGTCCTCTGCTCATGGTGCGGCTGGCCGCCGATAGGAAATTCGGATTCCCCTACTTATACGATGCGGATCAATCGGTTGCAAAGGCCTTTGGGGCCGTCTGCACGCCGGATTTCTTTCTGTATGACGGGCAGCGCAAACTCTATTACCGCGGACAGCTTGATTCGAGCCGCCCTGCCACGCCGCATACCGAGGGTAAGGTCGGTGCCGGAGCGAAGCCGACCGGCGCCGACATGCGTGCGGCGATCGACGGTCTCCTATCTGGTCGGCCGCCGCCTGCAGGCCAGAAGCCCAGCATGGGCTGCAGCATGAAATGGAAGCCGGGCAACGATCCGGACGGCGATTGAACGGCGGTTATTTCGACGCCTTGCCGGTCTGAGTCGCCTGCTTGAGGTCGACGACCAGGAACGCGAGTGCCATAAGGCCCAGATCCTCAATGAGCTGGTTCCAATCGCCCTCCTTTTCCCCCGGGGCGCCGAGCCCGAGGAAGCGCGAAAGGCACCCGTAAACGACGGTGAAGCACATGGCGGCGGCGTGTTCGGGATCCGGATGATGAATCTCGGCACGTCGGTCGAGCAGGATCAGCTTGAAGTCCAGCGCGTTTTGCTGAAAGGACTTCTTGCCGACGGCCTCCAACACCGGATCGTCTACGGCCTGCTGCATGAAGGCCCGCAACAACGGCGCGTGCCGGCGCAGATACAGCGCCAGTTCCCGCGTCATCGTCGGCACCAGCGCCCGCAGCGGCAGGCTCTTGCGCCGGACCCGATTTACCAGCATGGCAAATTCATGGTCCATTTCTTCCAGCGCACGCGCCTGCACCGCCCTCACCAGATCCTCTTTGCTGTCCACACGGCAATAGATCGAGCCGATCGACACGCGGGATTGCTTGCTGACCTGCGTCAGCGTGAGGCCGGAGAAACCCCTTTCAGCCAGTATGTTGGTTGCGGCGTCAAGTACTCGGTCGAACGACTGGCGGCTGCGGGTCTGTTTGGGTGTTCGGGCGTGCTCTGACGACATTTCTTTACTTTCTTCCACGGAACGCCAATGTACGCGTACCGGAGCCCAGATTAAAGGTTCGGCGCGACGGACTTCGGCGCTATTCCAGTTGCGATCGGCCTGCTGCAGGTCACCGCCCATTTTGACGCCCGGCGCCCGCATCCCTCGCGCGTCGCCGGCGATATCTTTTCTGGACGCGAGCCGTATCTCAAATTAGAATCTAACTTCTCATTAAAATGATAAGCTTCAGGCAGCACTGCCGTCAAGGCAATGGCAGCGGAGTTCGGCATGTTTTACGAAGCGTCGATCGCGGCCGCGCTGGCGCGGCGCTGAGCCATGGTGCAACTGTTCGATTTGAGCGGACAGGTGGCGCTGGTCACCGGCGCCGACGGCGGACTAGGCCGGGCCATTGGCGAACAGCTGGCGGAGAGCGGTGCCACCGTCGTGGCCTCCGATCGCGACGCCCGTCGATGCGAGCGGGCGGCTGAACGCCTGCGTGATGCCGGTCACCGGGCTCACGCGGTCGCCTGCGATATCTCGCGGCGCGAGGCCATCGACGCCATGGTCGCCGCCGTCGAGGAACGCTGCCAGCGCATCGACGTGTTGGTGTACAACGCCGGCGTGCAGGGGCCCGCAGGGCCGATCGGCGCGGTTGGCGATGCAGATTGGCAGCGGGTCATGGACATCAATTTGCGCGGCGCGCTGTCGCTTTGCGCGCGCGTCATTCCGGGCATGGCCGGGCGCGGTGGCGGCAGCGTGATCCTGATGTCCAGCATCGCCGGCATTCGCGGCAACAAGGCCATCGGTCTATACGGATTGTCCAAGGCGGCCCTCGCGCAGCTGGCCCGTAATCTGGCCGTCGAATGGGGGCCGAAGGGTGTACGGGTCAATGCAATCTCACCGGGCCTGATCCGCACGCCGCTGGCCGAGGTCTTGCTGGCGGATCCCACCTTCATGAAGCGCCGCCTCGCGCTCACGCCCTTGCGCCGCGTTGGGGAACCCCACGAGATCGCGGGGGTCGTGGTGATGCTGGCCAGCCGCGCCGGCGGTTTCATCACCGGGCACAATCTGGTCGTCGATGGCGGCACCACGATCAGCGACGGCAACTAGACAGGGAGCCCTTCAAAACTGGAACGTGGTCGAACCGCCGCCAACGGCAATTCGCCAGCTATCCGCCACCGCGGCCGCCGCCTGCCGACGCTGCGGGCTTTCGGCATGACGGCGATGCCGCCACGCTGATACGCCGCGCCTTGCTGGACGAATGAGCTCCGCGATGGCCATCGTCGATTGTTACTAGAACTCCAATTCTATGAATGGGCGCCGCGTCGGACCCTGGCAGGCGCCCGTGGCACCACTCGATGACGCAATCCAAGAGTTCGATGGCGACGCTGTACCCGAGCTTTTTTTTTGCAGATTTTGTCGTCCCGGGTCGGCTTTCGTACATTGCGCTGATATGACAGCGTGGATGGCGCCGGGCCGTCGCGGACGATCCGCACGCAATATTTGCAATCTATAACCAGAATCCGTATTCTGTTCTAAGCCAGGACCTGCCAAAGACGGGACCATGCAAGGCATGTGGGAGTAGACGGCTTCGAATTCCCGGACACGAGCGCGACCAGCGTTGCGAATGCACGGGCATTGGTGCGCAGTGCCAAGAGCTACAAGGGAAACTTACGGTGATACATACGGGAGTAACGTCAATGAGATTGATTCGACCATCAGCGGCGGCCGCAGCGTTCGCCGTCGGCGCAGCGCTGCTCGGCATCCAGTGCGTAATCGCGGCTGAGACCGACAGCGCGGGAACGCTGGAAGAGATCATCGTCACGGCACAGAAGCGCGCCGAAACGGTCCAGAGCGTTCCGGTATCGATCACAGTAATCCCGAGCGAAGAACTCGCCCGCCAAGGCGTTCAGACCATCGTCGACTTGTCGCGCATGAGCTCTGCGCTGGAATTCACGGCACCTGCGGCTGCTCCGGGCGGTGGCGCCTTCATCCGCGGAATCGGCACGGAATCGGTCGGCGGCCTGACCGCAACGGCCTCGGTTAGCGTAGTGCTCGACGGCGTCGTGCTAGGGAACACCAATGTCACCGACATCTTCGACATCAGTCGTGTCGAGATCTTGAAGGGCCCCCAGGGCACGCTGTTCGGCAGCTCGGTGTCCGCCGGTGTGATCTCGGTAACGACGAATGCGCCGGACCCGACCACGCTGAGCGGCACCGTGAGTGCCGAATACGGGGCCGGAGATCTCGGCTCCCAGTATGACCGGCGATCACTGCGTGCGACGGCCAACCTGCCGCTGAGCGCAACGTCTGCACTCCGCCTGTCGTTCCACAGCGATGACAATACCGGTGTATTCAACAATCCGTACCAGGGGACAAAAAGCGATCAACCCAGCATTGGCACGCGCCTCCGCTACCTCTGGGAGATCAATGACGATTTAAAACTGAACGTGATCGCGGACTACAACAGCACCCACGAGACCGGCGTCCCGGTCCTGACCTACCGGTCAATGCCGCCCGGACCGGTGTCCCAGGCTCTCGCAGCATGCGGAGTCACGTCGTCGACCTCGAACTTCGACACCTGTTCGCAGTATTACAACGTGTTCCAAAAGTTGGACCGCGGTGCATCGTTCCAGGTGGATTGGAACCTCGGGGCGGCAGCCCTGACCTCCATCAGCTCGTACCGTCTCGGCGACACGGGTAGCCGGGGTGACATCGAGGCGATTCCGCTCGCCATAGCCCAGCAATATTATTCCGGCTGTCATTTCTTCAATTGCGTGCCCATCTTCGCGATTCTGCCGGGCGGCATCAACGATCTGCAGACGCAGAAGCGTCAGCAATATAGCGAGGAGTTGCGCTTGGCCTCGGCGGCAAACGAGCAACTCGACTGGGTGGCCGGCGTGTACTACCAGCACTACAAGCTGGCCGACAATGAGCCCGGCCTGATCAACGCGTTCTTTACGGGCGGCAATTTCGTCGATACGTCGTTCCACGCCAATACGGGTAGCGAGGACTATGCCGCATTCGGTAACGTGACCTATCACCTCACGGGCAGCACCCGGCTGATTGCCGGCGCCCGATATACACACAGCACCGTCAGCGAAACCAAGGTCGATGCGTCGCAGAGCGGCAACAACAATGCCTATTCGATCGATGGTTCGGCGAGCAAGGTCTCGTGGCGTGTCGGGGTGCAGCAGGATTTGGCGGCGCACTCGATGGTCTATGCAACCGTCTCCACCGGCTACAAAAGCCCAGAAATCTCCGACACTCTGACGCCCAATCCGACCACGACGACCGGTGGAATGTACATCGTCAGTCCGGAGGTGCCCACGGCCTACGAATTGGGAATCAAGCAGTCGGTGCTGGACGATCGGCTCGCCATCGATGCCGACGTGTTTTACGAGCGGGTCGTCAACTACCAAGGCCAGGCTTGCGGGCCGAACAATCAGGGCACCATCACCTGCGTCGCCGCGAATGTCCCCACCATCACCAGCAAGGGTGTCGAACTCGACATCTTCGGACGCCCGATCCGGGGTTTGACCTTGAATTTGTCGGGCATCTACAACCCGGCGACCTACCCGGCCGGATTTCTGGGTACGGACGGTTCGAAGCTGGGTGGCCAGCAGCTCAACTACGCGTCGAAGACCAAGATCACGCTGTCGGCCGAGGAAACCTTGCCGGTGAGTGCGGACTATTCCGTCGTCATCGGCGCGGACTACACGCACCGCTCCTCACAGTCGCTCTACACCTCGGGACTTCCCGACTTCGTTGCCCCCGCAACCAATATCTACAGCGCGCGGATCGGCGTGGCTTCTGCCAAGAACTGGTCGATCTACTTCTTTGGCCGCAATCTGGGCAGCTCACAGTTCCCGCGCCAGATCTACCCGACGCCGTTTTCGAGCGGCGGACTGTGGCAGGTCTATGACGCCAACAGCAGACGCCTGGTAGGGCTGCAGATGCAAGCCAAGTTCTGACCGCATAGCTCCCCTGTGCGGATTGAGGGGACCGCGGCTTGCGAGGCCGCGGTCCTTTTTTCTCGGGGCTCGTGGCGTGCGCGCAATCGCTCGTCTCGAACGAGGGAATTCTTGCTACTTTCGAACGCAAAAATGAGCTTCCGGAATTCGCTGCAGCAAAGGGGCAGGAGCGGGATGGAGGGTCGATGGCTTTCTTGAGGAACACGTGGTATGTGGCGGCCTGGGAAAATGAAGTTTCTCGGGCGCCAATGGCGAGGACAATTCTCGGGCGCGCGGTGCTTTTGTATCGTAAAGAAGATGGAGCTGCCGTCGCGCTCGCCGACCGTTGTCCGCACCGCTCCGCACCGCTCCACAAAGGCAAGCTTGTGGCGGACAATATCCAGTGCCCCTACCACGGGTTGCAATTTGACTCATCCGGCGCTTGCGCCTACAACCCAAGCAGTGGCGCTTTGCCGAAGGCCGCGGCGGTGCACCGCTATCCAGTGGCCGAACGACACCCCCGTCCTATTGGCGCCGGACGAGGCAGCCATACGCGCTCGCAGAATCCTAGAATCCCTGATCGCCGAAGAAGCTCGACATCGCGAATGAAGGCATCCGCCGCGAACCATCCACAGCATGTTGCACTGGTCTAGTTATAGCTAGGTTTTGCAATTGTCTTGCGGATTGGAATATATTAGAATATGTATTCTGAAAACTTCGAGGCGCTTCGGCATGTGGACCGGCTTGCGTACGTTATTTCTGGCGCTGCAGTACGATGCCGTCACGAGCCTACTGGTGCGGGGCGCCGAATGGGCCGCCAGCGGCAAGGTCACCATCCCGCTCATGGACAAGGCGCGGGACTTCGAGAGTGTCCCTGACGCGCACCGATAGCCGTATCGGTCAAATCATTTGGGGGTTTGATGTTGCTCTCTGCCTGTATCGAGTGGATCTTCAAGAGCGAGCACGACGATGTGTGCGATCGTGTGCGCGCCGCCCAAAAGGCCGGTCTCGGAGCGGTTGAATTCCACCAGTGGCGCAACAAGCCGCTCGATGACCTCGAGCGCGTCCTCCACGAGACGGGGATGCACCTGACCAGCTTCATCGTTGAGCCACGTTGCCTGTTGGTCGACCTCAACGCGCAAGCCGCCACGCTCGCAGCGGTCGGTGAAAGCGTGGCCGTGGCGAAACGCCTCAACGTGCCGGCGGTGGTACTCGCCTCGGGGCCGATTCTTCCCGACGTGCCGAGGTCCGTGCACCATCACGCGATGGTGCACAACCTGCGGGCGGCGGCGCCGCTGGCCGAGGATGCGGGCGTCACCCTGATCCTGGAACCGCTGAACACGCGAGTGGATCATCCGGGGCTCTACCTGGACAGCACCGCCGAAGGATTGGACATCATCGAGGAGGTGGATCGCCCGGGGGTGAAGCTGCTCTACGATATGTACCACTCGACCGCCATGGGTGAGTTGCCCGAAGAGGTGCTCGGCGATCGCATCCACCTGGTCGGGCACGTGCAAGTTGCGGATTCGCCGGGCCGGCGCGAGCCCGGCAGCGGGAACATCGACTGGCCGCAGTACATGAGGATCCTGAAGGCCAAGGGTTATGCGGGCGCCATCGGGCTGGAGTATCGCCCAACGGGGGACTCGCTCGAATCGATCCGGCTGACCTACAAGAGTCTGGGCCTGCGCGACGGGGCCGACCCCCGCTGGCCCTAGTAGGCGGCGTACGCCGCTACGCCAGCAGCGGCTTGAGTACGCGCTGCAGATACCAGCCGTTCAACATCATGCCGCTGGCGGCCGGTTGCGGCCCTTTGTCGCTTTCGACGATGATCCAACCGGTGTAGCGGAGTTCCTTCATGGCGCGCAGGAGCGATGGAAAATCCACCAGACCTTCAGGCGTGCCCATTTCACTGAACCAGCGGCGAATCTTGCGCTCCCCCCCGGCGAGGATCATCGCCCGCTCGGCATTTGGAAGCCGATACTCGCCCAGCGTATCGATGGCCAGCGCATCCTTGAAATGGAAGTGGCGCACCCTCGCGTGATAACGGCGGTACAGATCCACCACGTCATGGCCCGCAATCGTGAGCTCGGCGGTATCAATGGCCAGGTTGACGCACGCGGAATCGGTCATTCCCAGAAGCTGATCGAGCTCCTCGGTGGTGCGTAGCGCCGACAGTGCGTCGATGTGCAGCACCGTGTGCAATCCCAGCGCTCGAGTCATGGCGCCGACCGTATTCCAGCAATCCGCCCCCGCTTGCATGCGGGCCGCATCCAGGGCCCCCTCGGCAGCGAACGCGGGAAATGGCCGAACCACCAGACAGCTGCCGCCGACCTCGGCGAGAAACTCGGCGTGGAGGCGCGCGGTCGCGAGGATTGCCGCATGATCCGCGATGCGCGTTGGCATGAGACCGTGGTGCAGTTCCTCGAAACTGAGCAGCGTCGGGTCGTAGAAGGTGCTGCTGATCGCATCGATGCCGCAATCCTGAAGCGCCAGCTTGAATTTGGCCGCAGACCCGAAATTCAATGCAATGCTCTCCGGCCGCCCGAGCGGATTCCACGGGCCGGTGCCGCCGCACAACTCCAGGGCGCGGAAGCCGCAGGCCGAGGTCACCTTTAGCGCGCGCAGGTTGTCGTCCACGCGCGCGAAGTCCTGCCAGCTGTACTTCCACTGGTTGTACGCGTAAGCCCATTGGATTTGGTTGTTCATGCTGATGACGCTCCCCGGACTCACGCGTAGATCTTCTTGAGCACGTTCTGGATGTACCACGCCGCCACCGCCGTGCTCTCCGGATAGTTGCCGCCGCCGAAATCCGCCTTGTCGTGCTCGACGCTCACCCAGCCCCGGTACGTGAACTCCTTCATGGCATTGAAGAGCGCGGGAAAATCCACCAGCCCCTCGTCGGTGCCCATTTCCCAGAACCAACGTCGCGTGGTGGGCGCCGTGACCTCGGATTCCGGCCGCCGGCGGTAGTCGCCGCTCCGATCCACGTTGTGGGTGTCCTTGAGGTGGAACCCGCCGCAGCGATCGTGGAGCCGTACGTAGAGGTCCACGGGATCGACGCCAGCGATCACGTGCTGGGCAGTATCACAGTACCAATATACATAGCGCGGATCCGACCACTCGTAGAACTTGCGGATCTCCTCGGCGTGATGAATCCCGCAGTAAAATTCGTGGTGGCAGCAGGTCCTTATCCCGTAGTCCAGGGTCACCTTCCCGACGCGGCTCCAGACCTCGGCGCAGGCGCGAATCTTCTCGTCGGTCACCGGCTCGAGGTCGTGATATTGGCCCGCCGGCATGACGATCAGGTTCTCCACGCCCAGTCCGGCCGCACTTTTCGCCACATACTCGGCGTAATTGACGATGCGGTCGTGCGTCTCCCGGACGTGCGGAGCGCTTTGACGTTTGTCATACATGATCGCGTGGAACAGGCTGAGCACCCGGTCGATGCCGCGCTCCTGCAGGAACGCCCGGCAGTCTTCCAATGTGCCAAATAGCTCCTTGATGACGCCGAGGTGAAAGTCGAAGGTTTCGATGCCTTCGAACCCCAATGCCGCGATCTGCTTCACGAATGCATCGAAGCGTTCCAGCGAGCTGTACTGGGACACCTGGCCTTGGTCGGTGTCGATCCGCCAGTGATCCATGTAGGCCCACCGAAGGTTTGGCTTTTGCTCAGTCATAATGTCCCCTGTTGCGAGCATCGGATCTACAGTTCCACCCACCGTGCGCCGAGCCTCGAACTCTCGACCGCCTTTTCGATGAAGCGCATACCGCGCACGCCATCGCGGGCCGTCGGATAGTTGTGCACTGCCGCCTGCCCGCCGGCAACGCGGCGCACATCAGCGATGAAATCGCGATAGATGGTCGCAAACGCCTCCAGATACCCCTCGGGATGACCCGCGGGCGTACGGGTGGCGGCCTTGGCAGCAGACGCATCGAAGCTCTTGCCGGCGCGCAGGTATTGCCAGGGCCCGGCGGCCGGCTTGAAGATCAGCGTGTTCGGCTCCTGCTGGTGCCACTCGAGGCCGCCGTCGGAACCGTAGAGGCGAATGGCGAGGTTGTTCTCCTCGCCGCAGGCCACCTGTGAACACACGAGCGTGCCCTTCGCACCGCCATCCAATCGCAGGAGCATGTTGGCGTCGTCGTCGAGCGGGCGCCCGGCGACGAAGCTCGTCAGGTCTGCGCACAGCGCGGTCACCCGCCGGCCCGAGATGAATTCCAGCAGGTTTTGGGCATGGGTGCCGATGTCGCCCACACAGCAACTCGCGCCGGCGCGGGCCGGATCCGTGCGCCATTCTGCCTGCTTATTGCCGGTTTTCTCCAGCGGCGTCATCAGCCAGTCCTGGTTGTATTCGACCAGCGCTTTGCGCAATTGGCCGAGCGCCCCCGCAGCGACCATGGCGCGCGCCTGGCGCACCGCAGGATAGCCCGTGTAGGTGTGGGTCAAGCACAGCAGCACTTCGCCGCCTTCGACCAGCCGCGTTAGCTGTTCGGCCTCGGCAAGCGTGAACGTCATCGGCTTGTCGCACACGACGTGGATTCCCGCCTCGAGAAACGCGCGAGCCACCGGATAATGCAGATTGTTCGGCGTTGCGACGATGACGAAGTCGATGCCATCCGCGCGGCGAGATTCCTCGAGCGCCATCGTGGCGTAAGACTCATAGCAGCGGTGCAAGTACCACGCCGCGGCGCTCTGTTGTGCCGTCTGTGGATCCGACGACATGGCACCCGCCACGATGAGGGCCTGCCCGTCCAATTCCGCCGCGATGCGATGGACGGCTCCGATGAACGCACCTCGGCCGCCGCCGACGATCCCAGCGCGCAGGCGCCGCCTGTCCAATCGTTTACTCATGATGGTTTCGCTCTTGACTCGCTATGACCTGTAGGCTTCCCGGCCAATGCCCTGCACCGGTATGCCTTGGGAGGCGAGCACTTCGTGCTGCAGGGCGTACATCGCGGCAGCGGCGGCATCGATCGCCCGCGTGAATGCCAACGAGCCGGCCAGGATCGGCGCAAGCCGCTCCTTGTCCTGGATCCGCGCCTTTGGATATTCGTGCTCGACCACGAGGTAGGTTTTGCCCGGATCGATGTCGAGCAACTCGCGGGCGGCAATTTGGTGATCCAGCCAATCCACGCTACGATTCTGCAGGTAAGCGAGCGGATCGTGGCGGGCGGTTCCAGGCAGCTCATGTTCCGCCAGGACCACCTGCTTCTTCCAGGCATTGACCTGATCCGCGGGATTCGTAGACGGCTTGCCGCCGTGCCAATCACCACGCAGCATCGTCTGGCCGCCGTAGCCCCACGCCGATACGCCCCGGGCATCGACCACCTGGCCCTTGACGTGAAAGCCGGCGATCAGAAATCCGTACCCCTGGTCCTTGAGGTACTGGAACAGGGACCGGGTGTCCTGGCCCATGAGGATCGCGTGCGAGGGATCATAGTGGATACGAAACTGGTCGCCGACGCCGTGACGCTCGCAAATTCGGTGCAGCGCAATCCATGGGCCGGGTGCATAGGCAATGTTGTTGTGCCAACGGTCCTGGATGGTCCACCCGGGCATGGGACACTGCTCCACGCGATAGGTGAGCCCGCGGGCCTTGGCTTCCTTGAGCAGAGGAATGAACACCTCCTCGAACATGACCAGGTTCGCGTCCATCTCAAGCTGCATGTTGCGGCCGACGAAGCCGCATACCGCATCGGTCTCGAGCAGGACGGCCGCGTCGAACACACGCAGCATGAAGTCGAACTTCTTCTTGCGCGCGGCATCGTCGGCAACCAGCATGTTGTCGAAGTAGGCGACGTCCGAAAGACCTACGCCCGTCGCCGCCATGGCCTTGCGTACGCGCGAGGCACGGGCTGCATCGAAGGGCTGCCGCAGATCGAGGGTGTTCGCCACCGGATCAATCATCGCCTCGGCGGGCACGTCGCTCTCGATTGGATGCAGCGCCGCCGACAGCTGAATGTTCTCGCAATGAATTTCGCGGGAAAAGGCCAGCCACTCCTCGATCGCCCGGTCCGGGTCGGCATCGCGCACGTTGCGCGGCGTGAGTTCCTGCAGCGCAGCCGTCAGGATGCTCAGTTTCATGTGTCGTGGCGCAAAAGTCTTGGTGGTCATGGCGCTAGAGTGCTCCGTTCTTGAGCAGATCGGCGGCATGCGCCGCCGCCCGGACGGTGAAGGCCATGTAGGTGAGCGACGGGTTGCGATCACCGGATGAATTCATGAAGGCGCCGTCCGTCACGAACACGTTCGGCGCATCGTGCAGCTGGTTGTAAGGGTTGGTCACGGAGTTGCGGGGGTCCTCACCCATGGAGGCACCGCCCATCTCGTGAATCGCCGTACCCGGCGGGCGCGTTTCGCTGCCAAAGGTGATCACCTCGCCCCCCAGCAGCGACAACATGGCCGCGGCCTGCTTGCGCGCGTGCGCGGCGGCCTTGCGTTCATTCTCGCCCCAGCGCACATCGATGCGCGTGAGCGGCAGACCATATTTGTCCTTGCGGTCGAAATTGATGGTCACGCGGTTGTCCTTGCTCGGCAGGCACTCGACGTTGGGTTCGAGGGCGATCTGCCAGCCGCCCGGCTGCCGCAGCTTTTGTTTGAACTCCGCGCCGATCCCGGCCTCTTCCCCACCCCGTTTCCATGTCGCCCGACCGCTTCCACCCTGGTACGAATAGCCACGCAGAAAATCCGCATCCTGCCCGGCCACATTGACGAATCTCGGCATCGTGATGCCGTTGGGCCTGCGGCCCAGGTACATCTGATCGTCGATTCCCGGCACAGTCGACAGCACCCAGTCGCCCTTGACGTGGTCCATGACGTATCGCCCGAGCAGATCGCTCGAGTTGCCCAGCCCGCGGGGCGCATCCGCCGAAGCCGAGCGCAGCAACAAGCTGACGGAGTTGATCGAACCGGTGCAGAGGAATATCAGCGGCGCCCGCGCCGTCGAACGCTCGCCGGTCGTCGCGTTGATCAGACGCAAGGCGGTGGCGCGTCGCTTAGGGGCATCATACTCGAGCGATTCGACGATCGTATCGGTCAGGAGCGTGAGCCGGCCGGTTGCCCGGGCCGCGGGCAGGGTCGAGCTTTGTGTGCTGAAATAGGCGCCGAAGGAACAGCCGCGCGCGCATTGGTCGCGAAACTGACAGGGGGCGCGATCGCCGATCGCCTGCGTGAGATTTGCAGTGCGTCCCGGCAACAAGCGTCGGTCGGGATAATGGGACCGGACCGCGTCGGCGAGCCGCTGTTCCGCAGCATTCAGGCCCATCGAGGGCTGGTATTTGCCATCCGGCAGCGTCGGCAGGTTATCGACCGTACCATTTACGCCGATGAACTGCTCGACAAGGTCGTACCATGGCGCGACGTCTTGGTAGCGCACGGGCCAGGGCACGCCGTGGCCATCACGGCCATTGGATTCGAAATGCAGCGGGCTCATGCGATACGAATGCCGGCCCCACATCAGCGAGCGGCCGCCCAAGTGGTAACCGCGCATCCAGAGAAAGCCGCTTTCCGGAGGTGTCTCGTAGACGTCGACGTCGTCATCGACGAACATGTGCTGAGTCCACTCATCCATCCAAGCGAATCTCTGAATGCGCTTGGAGGTCGCCAGCGCCTTCGGGTCGCCAAAACCGCGGTACGGCAGTTCCCAAGGCGGCGTGAATTCAGTCTTGTAATCCCGACGATGCTCGATCATCGGCCCGCGTTCGATCATCAGCACTTTGAGGCCGCGCTCGGTCAGTTCCTTGGCCGCCCATCCGCCCGTGATGCCGGACCCGGCGACGATCGCCTCGAATTCAGCCATTACAGTGATCCCCCGAAACCGTCGTTGGAGCGGCTCCTAAAATCGGCGGTCAACTTTACGTTCTCGAACTTGCCGGGTATCGGTTCATAGACGAGCTCTTTGCTGGCGCCGATCTCACTCGTGTAATAACCCGCCACGATCGCCGACTTGATATGGCGCCATGCCGCCTCGGCGGAATCCGGCGCCGGACTGGCCGCGGCGAATGCCGAGCGATCGAACGCGGCCAGCAGCTGTGCGCCGCGCACGCCGGGCACCTTGGTGAAGTCCTGTCCCGCCGCCTCGTCGAGTTGCTTGCGCACACATTCGAGCAGCGCGGGCGACATGCCACCCATGCCGTGATCGAGCGCGAGCAGCACGAACGAGGCTACCTTCGCCTTCGCGGCACCGGGCGTCGAGGTGTCGGGGATCACCAGGGCGGCCAATCGATCGGTAAACGCGTGGCGGGGATCGGCTGCTGCACGCTCTTTGGCGGCGGCGTCGGAGCGGGCTGCGCGGAGCATCAACGCCGCCAGTGAAGCGACACTCGCGGAAATCATCGCACGACGGCTCAGCCCCGGTTTCAACTCATCGCTGCTCATTGTGCCCCCGGCTCTTGCTGTTTCGGAATAGGCATTCTGAATCTTTGGAAGGGTCAGCGCAAGTCGACTTGAAATCACGCCGCAAAGGCGTACGGCTCCTGCAGCGCGCCGCGAGGGCGACGACGATGGTTGGAAATAGACGGTGTTTGGAGGAATACTAGAACGTCTGTTCTAATTCTACATCTGAAGGTCGGATGACTGACCAAGAACGATTCCTCAGGCTCTACGCCGAGCACGTGCTGCCCAGACTGCGCGCCGTGGCAGCCTAACGCGCTTATTTGAACAGCGGCATCACGTCACTGGCAAAATAACGCAAAGTTCGATGCGCAGCGGCGGTGGTCATGCCGGCATGGCGCGGCGAGCACACCAGGTGCGTTATGCGGCCGCGGGCCCCGTCGCGAACTTTTTCAAAATAGCGCACCACCTGGTCACGAGAACCGACGGCCAGCGACCAGGGCGCGTCCAGGTTCAAGTTGGACTGCCGTATCTTCTCCCGGGTGAACTCTGCTTCCGGGCCGGGCCACTTGCCCTCCAGATTGCGGCGCAGCATGTAGAAATTGATGAAGTAGTGAATGCCCTCGAGGCTCGCCTCCCAGGCCTCTTCTTCCGTGTCCGCAATGCAGGTGAACGTCATGGGGCCAATGAAATGCTCGGCCGGTTTCTTGCCTGCAGCCACTAAGGCATCGTCGTAAGCCTTGGACGTTTCCAGGTTGCCGCCCGCCATCAAGTGGTAGCCATGCTCGGCCGCCTTGACGAGATTCTTCGGCCCGGCGCCGCCCCACCAGATGGGCATGCGCCGCTGGACCGGTTTCGTCGTGAAGGTGATCTCCGGCATATCGAAATACTTGCCCTTAAAACTGAAGGTGTCGGTCTCTTTGAAGCACCGCTCGATCAGTTCGATCGCCTCCCAAGTCCGCCCGATGCGTTCCTTGGGATCGAGGCGGAACGTGTTGAACTCCTCGTATTGGGACCCCACTCCAACGCCGAAATCGAAGCGGCCGTTCGAGAGAATGTCGATCACCGCCACGTCCTCCGCCACACGCAGCGGATTGTGGAACGGCAGACAGAGCACCTGAGGGCCGACCCTCATCGTTTTGGTCTTTGCAGCAACCCAGGCGCATACGGTGAGCGGCGATGGCGTCCATTGGCATGGCGTCATTCGGTGCTCCCCGTACCAGGAGAACGAAAAGCCAAGCTCCTCCGCCAGCCGCGCGTCGTCCACGTAATCCTTGTAGACCTCAGTGATCGAATAGGACTTCGCAGGATGGTTTCTGATGGCGTTGGCAATTCCGAATTTCATATCAAGGTCTCCCCTCTGGGTCGAAAGGTCATATTTGATTGGTGGACGCTGCCTGCATTTCTGCCGATCGGCGGCCGTGCAGCCAACTGATGCCGGCAACGAGCACGCAGAAGGCCCCGACCAGGTCGATCGCAGGCACGAGCCCCCCCACCGCCTGCATGAGCAGCGCGAACGCTGGGGGACACAGGAACTGGGCGCAGAAGAAGGAGGACATCCACAGACCCATGCCCCGACCCCGATGCGACTCGGGCAATCGCTGCAGCGCAAGTGCAATCAGCGCCGGCAGGGTGAGGCCGAATCCGAAATTGATGACGCTGCCGAAGGCCAGGCCCATCCAGTACGTGCTTGAGACGCCGAGCCCGAGCAAGCCGAGGCCGAAGGACGAATAGATGAGCACCAGATGCTTCAGCGGTTCGCGGTTTTGGCCGCGAAAGTAATAGCCGCTGACCACGGACCCCAGCGTCGCCATCGTCGACAACGCGCTGATGAGAGCCGGAGAGCGTGCTCCCAGCCGATCGTAGATCAGGCCGAAATGAATCGTCGGCACGTAGAAAACGATGGCCGTGAGCGTCGTGATCGCAAATACCGGCCACATGCGCCGCCAGGGAAAGCCGGCGGCCGTTGCGCTCGGGCCGTCGGCGGGAACCGGCGGCGGCGCGCGCGCGGGCTCCCAAGTCGTCAACAACAACCACGCCCACAATACGAATGCGACTCCGTGAACGGCGAATGGTGCGTGCCAGCTCACGGTGCCGAGAAATCCCGCCACCAGGGTGAACACTGCGGCGGAAAATGGCCCGACCATGCTCTGCACGCCGAGCCACCGGTTGCGTTGTTCCGGCGGGAAATAGTCGCCCAGAAGGGTATTGCCATTGGTGATGATCACCGCCTCGGCGACGCCGAGAATGGCCTGTGCGCACAGGATCCAGCGCAGGTCGTCGAGCACCACCGGCGCGATCCCCGCCACCGCAAACAGCACCAGCGCCCACAACAACAGCCGGCGTCGCCCCCAACGGTCGGCCATCACCCCGGCCAGCGGCCCCAGCAGCACGATGCCCAGGGAGGGCAACGTGATGATCATCGGCACCAGGAACTCCTTACCCGGCGTCGAAGCAAAGTGCCGGAAAAGCTGCGGCAGGTTGGGGGCCAGTGCCATGATCGGCACGATCGGGATCTGGATGGTCAGCAACAGTCCGAGCGCCTGTACGGCTCCGGCTCGACGTAATTCGCTCGGGTTTTCCACTCCGCCCCCGCGGTCACTGTGTCGACCGGCCTTGTCAAACTAGAATCGATATCCTATATTTGAAGCTTATCGGGTCACGAGGCAAATTGAAAGCCAAGTATGATCACGGAGCCGATTTACAACCGATACGATGACTGTCGACTGGCGGGCGGCGCGGGCATTGGAACCGACGAGGCGGCATTATCAGAACATTCATACTGAATATACCGGGAGGGGCTATTGTATGACAACGGCCAGTGAAACAGGGGAAGCCAACAGGCGGATCCTGATGGACTTCATCGAGCTCTTCTACAAGCAACGCAAGGTCCGGCTCGCCTTCGACTGGCACGTCGCCGTGGATTACATTCAACACAACCCGAACATCGCGGACGGCCGTGAAGCGGCCATCACGGCCCTTGAACCGTTGTTCAGTTCGACGGAATCGTCGTTTCACATTCACCGCATCTTGGTGGACGGGGACTTCGCCGCCATTCACCTGCACGGTCGGCGTTCGCCCCAGGTGCTCGGCGGCGCGGTGGTCGATCTGTATCGGTTCTCCGGCGGAAAGATCGTCGAGCATTGGGACGTGCTGCAGCCCATTCCTGAGTTGGCGCTGAATCCACACCCGATGTTCTAGTGATGGATGCGGTGCGCTTACAGCAGGCCTCATCATCAATTAGAATTTTTATTCTATTACAAAACATATCCGACCTTTACCACTTCGGCCGATCAACAATTCAAGGGGAGTACTCGAGAGATGGCGAAACTGAAGTCGATTTCACATGCCGTTGCCGCCGCTCTTCTGATAGCCGCCCCAACCATTCACGCCGGCGACAAGGATCCGCCGGATCGGGCCTCGAGCCTGGAGGCCAGGATCAGCGCGCTGGAGGCAAGGCTCGGTCAGGTCGACCACGACGCCCAGGTCGCCCTCGATCGGGGCGCGATCGAGAACGTGTTCTCCAACTACATGTATTCTCCAACTACATGTACCTGCATAACGCGTTTCACGATGAGGACATCAGGTTGCTGTGGGCGAAGCGCGGCACGCCCGGCATGAGCGCGCAGTACAGCAATGTCGGCGTCTATACTCGCTATGAGAGCATCATGGCCTATCACTCAGGGCGGCCGGACCCCGTCGGCAAGCTGATTTTCCACTACATCACCACACCGTTGATCCAGGTCGCCGCGGACCGGCAGACCGCCAAGGGCATTTGGATTGCGGCCGGAGTGGAGTCCGGGCTGATGTCGGCGTCACTGGCGGCCCACGCGCCGAGCTACCTGTTCGAGCAGAATGAGGCCGGTGGTATGGATGTCCACGGCAAGAAAGTCTGGGCGCACTGGGTGCAGATGAAGTACGGGATCGACTTCATTCGCCAGGACGGCCAGTGGAAGATCTGGCACTTCCGCTGCTTCGAGGTCAGTCGTGCCCGCTTCGACCGTAACTGGATCAGCATGGCCGCCGAGTTGCAGGATAGCCCCGCGAACGCCAAGTTCAATGCGGACCTCATGTATCTGGGCGAGGACGGGAAGCCGGTGTTCATGCCGCCCGTCGACGCTCCGCCGAAATCACTCGCCTTCCCCTATCGGCCCGACGGCCGTATCGAGCTGGAGCCTACGCTTCCCCTACCCTACGACACCTTCACTCACACATTCGAGTACTGATCAGAACATCGACAGCCGCCCGCCCGCGGCGACAAATGCCCTGAATTCCCTGAGCCGTTCGGGCGTCGACACCGCGGAGCGCAGGCCAACGCGAGCGATAGCATGGCGCCAATCAGGATGCGCGAGCAGCCAAGTGGCTTCGACATTCCGTTAACTGTTGCTGCGGACCCACCACCGCGGTCATATTGACTCCACATTTTAGAATATTCATTCTGATCTTATATTAATACCGGATGGAAAATACAGTCAATGCTACCGTTTGACGGGAACTATTATACAATTTATACTCCTCTTTAGAATCTATATTCTAAATATTTGGAGCCTCATGGACAACAACTTCAGCACCTACATGCTCGCAGATCAGAGTTTGCGGGCTGGGGCCGGAACTTTGACCATCGCAATCAGGCTGCCGTGGTATCGGACGCTGCCACTATCCACGGTCCGGGTTGCGCAACTGAGGATCGACGGGGAGGATGTGCCCGGCGACCGCATCGAGTTCGAGATCAATGGTCACCGGCGGCCGCTGCTCCAATGCGAAGATCTGATCGATGAACAGTGGTTCGTGCTCGACGACGCTACCCTGCATGTCCGGGGCCCGGATTTGAAGAACCAGTCGGAGCATCTCATCGACGTCACCCTGAATCTGCATCCGCCCTACATGCCAGGCTTCACTTGGGTCACCCATTCGTCCAAGCGACTGCAGGTCCAGCGATGAGTGCATCTACGGCGACCCCCGCTTCCCGCGCCAAGCCGGGTTTGAAGCTCGGGACGACTCTCTTCAGTTTCACGACCGAGTACATCCAGCGACGCTATAGCTTCGAACAGTTGCTGGCGGAGGTGGCCGCGCAAAACCTGGGTCCAGGTCTCGAGATCGTCGGCTTCCAGAGCATCCGCGGCTTTCCGACGATCACGGATGCCTTCGCTGAGCGCTTTCGCGAGTTGATGGATCTGCACAAGCTCACGCCTTCCTGCCTCTCCATCAATTCGGACATGATGCTCCGTCCCGGTCACATGCAGAGCGTCGACGAGGCGGTGGCTTATCACGAACCGCAGATCCGGGCCGCCGCGCGGCTTGGCTTTCCTGTTATCCGCAGCCAATTCGCGGCGCCGGCCGAGGTTCTGCGCCGGTTGGTGCCGCTGATCGAAAAGCTGCAAATCAAGATCGGTCCGGAGATTCACGCTCCGATGACCGTCAATTCACCACCGGTGCTCGCCTATCGGGAGATGTACGCGAAGGTGGGCTCGCCCTACCTCGGTTTCATTCCGGATTGCGGCAGCGCGGCGCGGAACATACCGAAGACCTATCTGGCGTACCTCAAGTCCCAGGGCATGCCCGAGGACCTGATGAACCTCGCCGTGGGGATCTGGCGGCAGGCGAAGAACGTGCAGCAGAAGATCGAGGAATTTGCGGCCCTGGCGAAGGCGCGCAATGCCGATCCGACCGTGGTCAGCAGTCTCGCCGTCATGTTCAGCATCTTGAGTCCGCAGGATCCGCGCGCGTGGCTCGAGATCATGCCGCAGATCATCCATATCCATGGCAAGTGTTACGACTTCGATGCAAGCGGATCCGAAACGTCCATACCTTACGAGGAGCTGATCCCCGTATTTGTGGAGGGTGGATTCAGCGGCTTCATGTCCACCGAGTGGGAAGGTCACCTGTATTCCCAGGCCAGTGGATTCGAGATGGTCCGCAAGCATCAGACCCTCTGCCGGCGCTTGCTGTCTCGGATCTGACGAACTACGCGGTACGGTGAGCTCACGTCCTCGCTTGACGGCCCACCGGGCTCCGAGTAATGTAGTATCCGAACGTATATTCTAAATTAGTGGTCCAACCAATATGTCTGCCAGCCATTCCGTGAAACGCGGCGTCAGTCTCTACAGCTATCAAGAAGAGTACTTCCTGCGCAAACTCACTCTCGAGCAGTGCATCGCTGAAGCCGCTGCGATTGGCGCATTCGGGATCGAGACCCTGGCCGAGCAGATGATGCCTGGTTTTCCACGCCTGTCTGATGCCTTCTACGAACAGTGGCATCAATGGATGGCCCGATATAACGCCCGGCCGGTCTGCCATGACATGTTCCTCGACACCAAGCGCTACAAGGGCCGCCTGCTGAGCGAGCAGGAGTGCATCGATTCGATCGTCCGGGACCTGAAGCATGCCGCGCGCCTCGGCTGCAAGGTGATGCGCATGCTGGTGTTCGTCAGCCCCGAACTCCTGGAAAAGTGCCTGCCGTACGCCGAGCAATACGACGTCAAGATGGGCATTGAGGTGCACGCGCCGTGGCATTTCGACCACCCCTGGATCATGCGTCACGTCGAAATGATTCAGCGCACCGGCACGCGTCACGCGGGCTTCGTGCCGGACATGGGCATCTTCACCAGGCGCCTGCCCCGCGTGCTGCGCGACCGGGCGCTGCGCAACGGCGCCACCCCCAAGATTTTGGACTACGTAAGCCAGGCCTATGAAAACGGCGTGCTGTCCGAGTATATCGTGGCCGAGACTCGCAATATGGGCGGCAATGCAGTGGATATGGGCTATGCGGAGGCAAGCCGCCACAACGTCTACTCTCAGCCCAAGCGCTTGCTTGAGTTCATGCCCTCCATCTTTCACATCCACGCCAAGTTCTACGAGATGCTGGAGGACGGGACGGAATACAGCATTCCCTACGACAAGATCGTTCCGGTGCTGATCCAAGGCGGTTTTGACGGCTACCTCTCAAGCGAGTACGAAGGCAATAGGCATATTCAGGATGCCTTCCCGGTTGACAGCATCGAGCAGGTTCGGCGTCAACACGCCATGTTCCGCCGCCTGCTCGGCGAATCAACCAGCGCGGTCGCGTGAGCGGCCGCTTGAAGGAGTTGCCCAATGTTTGACAAGTACATGATCTGCGAAAACGGCTTTAGAAATCGGCTGGCAGCCGGCGAGGTTGGTGGCTTCGAGTTTGGCGCACGGCTGCCCTACTACCGCGGTCTCGGCCTTTCAATGGTCGAGAACATAGAAGTGAGCGTCGATGGGCAGCCGGTGCCGCGTGAGCGGCTTCGATTCAAGCTGCGAGAGCGCGCCTACACGCTGACTGAAATGGAGACCGCCTACGAGGAAGTCTGGGAAATGGGCGAAGTGGCCCAAATTCAAGTGCTGCACCCAGGCGGGCTGAGCCCGGGCCCGCACAAGATCGAGCTGGCGGAGACATTGCGCATATCCTACATGCCGTTCCCGATTACCGGCCGCGACACCAAGACGCTGACCCTCGCAGGCTGAACGTCGCGGGCCGCAGACGCCGCTAGCGGGCGCTCTTGCGGCTGCTGTGGCTCATCTGCTGCAAATCCGCCACGCCCCGTTTATGAAGCCCGCACGGGTGGGATTGCGGGAACGGCGATCGGACGCCGCCCGATCACGCCGGCGATCAGGGCGCAGCACAGGCACGCCGCGCCCACAAAAACGGGCCCCGCCAGCTCCAGGCACCCAGCATACCGCCGAGCAGTACATAGGCAACTGCTGCAAAAGGCCCCACGACGGTTTGAACCGCAAGCCACCGATGACGCTCCTCAGCGCTGAAGTAGTCGCCCATCAGTGCGTTGCCAATTGTGACGATTCCCGCCTCGGCAACGCCGACTACGAAGCGGGTGCCCAGAATCGCATACAGATTGTCTACGAGAAAGGGGCCGAGCCCAAAGGCTGTGAAGCCGGCCAGGGACAAGAGCAGGGCGCGACGGCGCCCGAAACGGTCCGCGATCGCTCCGATGAGCGAGGAGAACAGGGCTACGCAGAGCGACGGGATGGTCAGGATCATCGGCACGAGCCATTGCGCCTGCGGTACATCGCGGAAGCGCTCGAACAGCGTCGGCAGTACGGGCACCAAGGCGGCGATCGCGAGGGTTGGCAGCGTTGCCAGCACCACTAGCACCAAGGCCTGCTGCGTTCCGCCGCCGGGCCGCCCCGTGGCAATTACCTGTCCCAACGCCCGCTCGTCATTTCATCGCCCCCCGACCTGCGCTGGCCGAGACATTTTTCAGTCTCGGTCCGCGCTTGATAAATCAATATACACATTCTATTTATGAATCTCCACCAGGGTTGAGATCCTGCATCCTGGACGACCGGAGTTGCAGTGCGAGCCAATCAGTTAAGCGTGCCGGCGCAGGGCCTTATCGCGACGGGGCCAGCGCCGAAGCGCGCCCTCGCACCATGAGTATTGCCGCGATAAGCACGCAGACGACCCCGAGCACACCGACCGCATAGAGGAATGTGCCGGTAAAGTGTTGAACTGCCAGAACGGTCGGCGGACTCAAGAATTGTGCGACGAAAAAGCAGCTTCCCCAAAGCCCCATGCCGCGCCCACGATGCTCGTAACCGTACTTGTTCAGCGCCCAGTTGATCAGCGTGGGCAGCGTCAGACCATTGCCGTATTGTGCAATGACTCCAAATGGAAGGCCCAAGAGGTAGCCGCTTGACAGCGAAAGCCCGACGTACCCCACCCCGTAGGCAATGAATATAATGGCCAATGTGCCCCGCACCGAGAAGCGCGAGAGTCGGTGGTAAGACCAGCCTCCAACGACGACGCCGACACTCGCAGTGGTGACGACGATGGAGTTCTTCAAAGGGTTGGCCGCACCGAGATCGGAGAAGATGCGGCCAAGCTGCACGGCCTGGACGTAATACAGAATGGCCACCCCGATCGTGACCGCGCCAACATAGGCTGCGGCCATCCAAGGGAACGTGACCTGAGCGACCGCTGAAGACGATTGCGGCTGCACCGGGGGGCGTGCAGGCGCCGGTTCCCACAGGGTAATCGCGGCGAATACCAATACCACCAAGCCCAACGCGTACAGGGCGAACGGGCCCCGCCAACTCCAAGCTCCAAGGGCACCTCCAGCCAAGATCAGCGCGGAAGCGACGATCGGGCCGAACGTCGTCTGCATCCCCAACCATTTCTGGCGTTCTTCGCCCACGAAGTAATCGCCCATCAACGCATTGGAAACGGTCAAAATTGCCGCTTCCGCGATCCCGACTATGAATCGGCTCGCGATGATCGCGTAAAGGCTGTCGAGCATCATCGGCAACAGCCCGAGAAAGGAAAAGCCGACCAGGGCCACGAGCAACAGGGGGCGTCGCCCCCATTTATCGGCGATCAATCCCGTCAGCGGCGCGAATAACGCGATGCACAGCGAAGGAATGGTGAGCACCATCGGCACCAACAAGTCGTGATTGGGCACGTCTTTGAAGTGTTCGAACAACTGCGGCAGATTGGGCACCAGCGACACGATGGCCAGCGCCGGCAACATGGCCAAGCCAATCAAGGTCAGCCCCTGCGCCCTTCCCGCGCGTCGATCCGCCGTCATGGTCATCTCGGTAGCTCTCTTGGCGGCAATCGACCACCGGAGGCCGATGATCGGGTTGCCGTCCGGTGACGTCAATGGCGCGCCCTGTGAACGCCCGCATCAGCCCCACGAAACTCGCGGCGGGCGCTGTTCCACGCGCGATTTATATTAGAATCTATATTCTGAAGTATAGATTAAGCAAGCGCAAGGTCAAGATTTATTTGTGTGAAAGATCCTGCTTTTCATGAATCTCCGACCCTCACGTCAATACGGCGAGTTTCATGCACCGTGGCCTGCGGCCCGATCTCGAGCTCGTTGCCTTCACTGTCAAAGAAGAGGTCGTCACCTTCGCTGGTATCGCGGCGGCGCGCCGTCACCGAGAGTCGCATTAACGGGAGTCAGCGGGCTGCGTGTCCTTTAGCGCGGCTCACCCAGAATCTCGATTTCGTTGCCCTCGCTGTCATTGATCAGGAACGCCGCAACGGGTGATGCCGACTGACCGGAACGCAGAAACGGCCTTGCTCCGCGCTCCTCGAGCAGGTGATAGGTGAGGTCGGCGTCGGGCACCGTGAATACCACGTGTATCCAGCCGCTCCCGCCGGGTGTTGGCAGAACAGCCGCCGGCGCATCACGCAACTGCACGAGCGCCACTCCGTAATCCGGAATCTTCAATTCCGCAAACTGCATCGCACCGCCGCCACGCGAACCGCGCTCCGCCACCGTGAAACCCAGTATGTCCCGGTACCATCGCACCGCACGGTCTATGTCCTTGACCGTCGCCGTGGCATGGTGCGCCTTGAGCTGCAACGGGTTGTCCGGCAGCGCAAACGCCACATAGGCGTTGCCCTGCGGTGCCTTCGGGTTGCGTGCATTGCTCGTGGCGATCACCAAGTACTCCCGGCCGTCGACGGTGTAGATCGCCGGCGTCGCGATCCCGGCGTAGGGCAACTCGTGCTCCCAGAGCAGCTTGCCGGTATCGCGGTCATAGGCACGCAGTCTGTGGTCGAAAATGGTGGCACCGATGAATAGCAGCCCGCTGGCCGTAATGACCGGGCCGCCGTAGTTCTCGCTGCCGGTGTCGGCGATACCGCGCGCGGCCAGCTCCGGATAATTTCCGAGCGGAATCTTCCACAAATATTTGCCGGTGTTCAGGTCGATGGCGTTGAGCGTCCCCCACGGCGGCGCGATAGCCGGATACCCTTCGGGGTCCAAGAATTTGTCATAGCCGGTGAAGCGATAGCGGACCGATTTGCCATTGCTGAAGAAGCTGGCAGTCATGTCGCGCCGGGTTTCCGGCGCTGCCGGCACGTCGGGCGGTGGCGGCTCCACGCCGTTGCTCCGGAGATACTCGGCAAGCGGGGCAAACGCATACGGATGGATTCCTGGGAATGCCGGCATCCGCCCCCTGCCGGTACGGATCACGTCCACGATGTCGGCCGTGCTCATGCGCTTGCCGATGTCGACCAGCGACGGGAAGGCGGGTGGTGATCCCCGCCGGTCGGGACCGTGGCAGGTGGAGCAATGCGACCGATACATCGCGGCGAAGCTGCCATCGCCCTCACCCGATGCGATCAGACTTCCCGACCAGGCAACGTCGTTGGCGTTGAGGTACAGGATGCCTGCTTGCGGATCAACCGCAGCCCCGCCCCACTCCGCTCCGCCATCGAATCCCGGGAATACCACGGTGGGCGACCCGATGTGCAGGGGCTGGAACAGACCGTCGCTGTGCATGGTCTTGAATTGGCCGAGTGCATACGCATGGGCCTCGGGCGTACGCTGTGTGAGCATATCCTCAGTGAGCCGCTGGCGCGCGAAGGGTGCGGGGACACTTGCGAAGGGCTGCGTTCGGGACGCGCGTTCGCCCGGTACGTCGCTCGGCAGTACGCGTCGCTTCTCGACCGGGAACAGCGGCTTGCCGGTCACTCGGTCCAGCACGAACAGGAACCCTTGTTTGCTCGGCTGAGCCACCGCGTCGATGGCCTTGCCATCACGATGCATGGTGACGAGGACCGGCGGCGAGGCGAAGTCCCGATCCCAGATGTCGTGGTGCACGCCCTGGAAATGCCACAGGCGCCGGCCCGTGGCCGCATCCAGCGCAATCAGACTGTTTGCGTACAGGTCATCGCCGATGCGATCGTCCCCATAGAAATCCGACACGGCCGAACCTGTCGGCGCATAGACAATGCCACGTCGCTCATCGAGGGCAAGGCCAGCCCAGCAGTTGGCGGCACCGGCCGAGGGCCAGGCATTCTTCGGCCAGGTCCGGTAGCCAGGCTCACCCGGATGCGGAATCGTATGAAAGGACCACCGGAGCGCGCCCGTATGCACGTCATAAGCGCGGATATCACCAGCCGGGGCGGGAGCTACTTCCACCGTGCGGAAGCCCACGATGATGAGATCCCCGTAGACCATGCCGGGCGAAGACATGACCAGGAAGTGTTTGGCCGGATCGCCGCCCAGGCCGTAGCGCAGGTCCACACCTCCCTCGTCGCCGAAGCTGGCAATCGGTTTGCCCGTCGCAGGGTCCAACGCGTAGAGCACGTTCATGATGCCCGCGAACAGGCGCGACTCCCGTCCGTTGCTCCACCACGAGAGCCCGCGATGTGCGCCGCTCGCGCGCAGTCCCGAATCGAACTTCCACAACAGCTTACCCGTCGCGGCATCGAGCGCGACCACGTTCATGCTCGCAGTAAAAGCGTACAGTATGCGACCGATGATCAGCGGACTGGTTTCGGTCTCGCCTGTCCCGCCACCCTCGAACCGCCAGATTTCCTGCAACTGAACGACGTTATTGCGGTCAATCTGCGTCAGCGGCGAGTAGCGGGTGCCCGCTTTGTCACCGCCGTAGACAGGCCAGTCGGCGGCGGCCACGCGCCGGCTGCCCGCTCCTGTTGCCACGGCTAGCAACAGCGCTGCGCCCAAGACTGCGGTGGTCCGGCTTTGCATGAGGCGCTACTCCTCGCCCTCAGAGGTTTTCAATGGCGCCAGTAATCGGCATTACCCGCGAATGGGCCCGCATCAGGCAGATGGGCCAGCAGCACGCGGCGCAGTTCGAGCACGTCGACCTCGCCGGCATGCCGGTAGATCACTTTGCCCTGCGGGTCGATCACAATCGAGAACGGCACTCCGGAATCCCAGCTCCGATCGAGCGCTGCCATGACGCCATACACGTCGTCCGTGTCCACCTGCAAATTACGGATGGCCGAATGCGTCTGGCCGAGAAACTTTGCGACGCTGGCGCGCTGATCGGGCGCATCGACCGAAACCGACACGAAGTCGAGATCGCGGCTTCGATACCAAAGGTAGGTCTGCAGGAGCTTGGGATACTCGATTTTGCAGGGTGCGCACCAGGTGGCCCAGAAATTGACCAGCAGGGTCTTGTGTTCCGGATTGGTACGCAGGCGCCTCAAGTCGGCAAGCGAGGCGGCCTCGACCATGACCGGCTGCGCCAGCCATTCCTGCATCTCCTCGCGCGCGGTCGCCGCATGCGACATCCACTTGGTGCTGCAGCCGAACACCGGCGTGTGGTCGACGGCCACCGGCTTGCCGGCAACCATCGCATCGAGGGCATCACGCGCCTCGTGACGGGTGGCCTTGGCCTCCTGGAGATGGTCATCGATGCGCCCCTCGTAACGGAGCCTGCGCTGCGCATCAAAGATGAACAAGTGTGGCGTAACCTTCGGTCCGTAGAGGTTCGAGACGGACTGCGTATCCCCATCGTACAAGTAGTCGAAGTTGAATTTTCGATACGCCGCGCGGATTTTCATGGACTCGAGGGAATCGTCGACATCCGTATAGTTGAGCGACCCCGGATTCGCGGCCTCCGGGCCATTTGGCGCGATCGCCACGAGGGCCAGCCCCTTGGGCGCGTAATCATGAATGAGCACTTTGATCCGACCCTCGTATAGCTGCGAGGCAGGACAGTGGTTCGAGATGAACACGACGGCCAGCATCGGGCTGCGGCCGTAATCAGACAGCTTGTGCACCTTGCCGTCCGTGCCCCGCAGCGCGAAGTCTGGGGCCTGGGCCCCAATCTTCAGAGTCGGATGTTCCTGCTGGTCATTCTTCATCTGTGCCAGGTAGGTATCGAGCTTCGGGTTTGACCCGGGCTCGTTTGTTTCCGCGAAGGCCAGCTCACCAGCACACGCCGACAGAACGACAGTCAACCAGAATCCTTTGAACGATATTTTCATGTTATTTGCGCCTCCACCCCGATCTGGACAATCAGCGCCGGATCTTGGGTGTGAACTCCGAAGCTTGCTTATAAATAGAAATTGTATTCTAATTCAATTAATCGGAGCGCGCGGATATTTTCTAGATCGAGGGGCCGATCGATGCGTGGTCCGCGTCGATGATGGACAGGTGCGGAGCGTCCTGCCGGCTATCGAGCGCTCTTGCGGTTACTCTGGTTCATCTGATGCAAGTCCACCACCAGGAAAGCAAGGGCCATCCAACCCAGGTCTTCGACGAGCAGGTTCCAGTCCCCTTCCCGCGCTCCGTCGGCCGCGCCGGCGGCGCCCAGGCCGAGATAGCGCGCCAGCGCACCGTATACCACCATGAAGCAGGTAGCCGCCGCGCGCTCAGGTTCCGGGTGGCGAAACTCGGCGTGACGCTCAAGCAGAATCAACCTGAAGTCCAGTGCATTTTGCTGGAACGCCTTTCGTCCCGCCGCTTCGACCAGGGGATCTTGGGCTCCGCTTTGCATCAGGGCCGTCAGTAGGGTGGCGTGCCGCCGCAGGTAAAGCGCCGGCTCGCGCACGATCGCCGGCACGAGTTCGCGCAGCGGCAAGGCCCGGCGGCGTACGCGGTTCACCAGCGCAGCAAATTCCTTTTCCATTTCCGCCAGGGCGACACCCTGCACCGCCCGTATCAAGTCCTCCTTGCCTTTGACACGGCAATAGATTGAGCCGATCGAGACGCGCGAACGCCTACTAACTTCCGCCAGCGTCAGGGCATGCAGACCGTCTTCCCGTAGAATTTCGATCGCCGCCTCGATCATCCGGTCGTAAGACTGACGGCTCCGTCGTTGCTTAGGCGCGCGCGCGTGTGTGGTTTCCAGAAAGCCTCCCTCGGAATCAAATTCACTTTACGCCGCGCACTCGGCAATAATCCGGGATCAGCCGATCGCTGAGTTTGCGGTCCAACAGCGATTATATCTTCATTATCAACCGCTTGTGTCGGCCACGATCTCTCACGACCAGCGCCAGCGCCTGAGCCACCGCTGGCCTGCTGCGCGAAAGATCCCGTCCCATTGCCCGCTACTCAGCCACCCGTACACCCCCACACGGCGCGTTCTGATCAATATGGTTCTTAGGTATTCACTTGACAAACCAATATACACATTCTATTTCTAGACCACCCTCGGCAATGCTGCCGGTGTCCCTACCCTCTACGCTACAGGAGTTTCGGTGCGAGCCAATCAGCTAGGGGTACAGGCGCATTGCCTACGCAGTGAAATCGCAGCGGACCTAGACCGGACACTGGCTAGGGTCGCGGAGCTTGGGATAGCCGCTCTCGAAATGATGTCCTTCCCGGGCTCGAGATGGAGGTGGCCGACCGCACCCAAGTGTTCGCAGCGCTCCGGAGCAGTCTCGACTACCTTCGGGGCCACGGCCTCATCGAGACGGGACCCGCGCCGACGCACGCCCCCGCGCCATCAGTATCCCCGCAATGAGGGCCGCCGCTTCCCCGCGGCAGTGGTCAAACGATCGTGAAGACCGACTGCATATGCGTTCCCAGTGAGTTGGTGCAGCGCAGGTTGATCGTCGTCTCTCTTCCTTTTTGGAACGGCCGCTCCGCCGTGCCCGTAAAGCTCATCACGTCTCCGGGAAAGTTGGACGCCATCAAGCGGGTGGAATGGCCTTTGATGACCGCCGCGGGACCCGCCCAATCGGTGACGTAGCGCGCCGCGAATCCGCAGGACGTCAAGACATTCATGAAGATGTCCTTCATGCCCTGGGCATGCGCCGCGTCGCGGTCATGGTGAAACGGCTCATAATCGTTCGACGCGACCGCGCCCGCGATGATGAGCGTGGTGGTGAGGGGGATGGAGAGCGGCGGCAGCTCCACCGTCCCGGCAGGCGGCGCTTCGGCCGGTGCCGCCTTCGCGGGCTTCGCCGCCGGATCTATCGGCTTCCCCGTGCCGGGCCGGAAGAACAGCACTTCCATCCGTTGATTGCCGATCACGTCGCCGTTCTGGTTGACGATCTTTTCGACCAGCGGGATAAAATGCCCGATCCCGACCCCCGTCGCCTTCTCGTCGCTCATGGATTCGAACCGGACCTCTCGCGTCAGCCGGTCGCCCAGACGAATGGGGGTAATGAACTCCTGCTCATACTTGCCCATGACAGTCGAATTGAGCCCGTATTCCGCCAGCTTCCGCCGCAGGCGGCTCAGTAGATGGTCATGGGTCGGATCGAGCAAGCCCGGCATCGTGAAGGCGTGCATCATCCCCGGAGGCGCGAAGACGTCCTTATGTCCGTGGCGCCGGGCCGCATTGCGGTCCTGATACACCGGATTGTTATCGCCCGTGGCGCGGCACCACATCCGGATGGGCCACTCGCTGACCCGCGCCTCCGATTCACAGATCTGCACCGCATCCGGAGTGAAGAACGCCAATATCTCCGGATCGGTCTTTGGATTTGTCACGGTCATACTGCTTCTGTTACGACTTCACCATCATGCTGCCTATGCTTTGGCACGGACAGAGTGCTTCCGCGACCCGAATTCAACATTCCCAGTAGTTAGCGTGCCGGGTTAAAGCCACGAAAGGCCTCGTAGGTGCGCAGGACTTCACCCGGTGTCATCCCAGGAACCGGCGTGAGAATCTGAGTGTGGACGCCCGCCTTCGCGCACCAAGCGACCCGCTCGCGGCATTCCTCTTCATTTCCGAAAGCGGCGATCTCATCGATCAACTCATCGGTGAGCGCAGTCTTCGTCTTATCGCGATTCTTTTCGGTCCAGCCTGCCCTGGCCTTGGCAGCGGCCTCCTCCTGGCCGATCCAGGCGAGGAAGGCGTTGTAGACGCCGGTCGCGAAATAGGGCGCGAACTGGAGGCGGAAGAGCTCTCGGGCACGGGCCTTGTCGTCGGTCACAAAAACCATGAGCCGGGTTACGATCTCGACGCTGCGCGGATCCTTGCCGGCGCGCTCCGCGCCGATGCGGACATGGTTCATCAACTTTCCGAGCGCCTCGCGGGGCCAGAGGTTGAGAATGACGCCGTCGGCCATCTCGGCGCCCATCTCAATCATCCGCGACCGCAAGGCTGCGACATAGAAGGGTACGGGCCGCTTGAGCGCTGGCTGCGTGTAGCCGTGACTCTGAAGAGTTTCCAGATCGAAGTTCGACTTCTCGCCCCTGAGCATGGAGCGCGTCACGACTAGCATATCGCGCACGCGGGTCAGTGGCTTTTCGAAGGGAAGCCCGTTCCAGCCCGACACAATCACCTCGCTCGAGGAGCCGAGCCCCATGGCGAAGCGATCCGGAAGGACCTGTTCGAGGACACCTATGGTCGCCGCAAGAACAGCGGGCGAGCGAGTAAAGGCCGGGGTCACGGACATACCGATGCGAACCCGTTTGGTATGGCACCCGAGAACCGTCGCGAGTGTAAGCCCGTCCAGGCCGGTGCCGTCTGCAAGCCACAGATCGTCATAGCCCGCCTCTTCGGCCCATTGCGCACGGGCAATATTGTCTTTCAACAGCCAGCCCTCGGGCAGGGCTAGGGCAATACGTTGCCTTGGGATCATGAGGGTCTGTTCAGGGGTTGTGTCTCGATTTCGAGAAAGTCCTCATCTCCGATGAGGCAGATATCCGTGGTTGCAAGGGCACCGGACGCCGAGGCGGCCGATGAACACTGCGAACTGCGAAGCAACTATACTTACATCCGGCAGATACCAACCTCTCCAAATTGTGGGGCCCAAAGGCCTTGGGCCCCCCCTAGCTCCGGTCCCGGCTCCGGCCCCACATCGGGTTCTGGAGCGAGCGGGATAGAGGGCGCTGGCCGAGCGCGCGAGTCTAGTGAGGGCGGGTCCAAGGCGAACCCGCGAAGTCGGGGAGGCAGCCATGACGAACTGTTCCTCCCGCAACGCGACAACAATGCGCCGAACGGTTGATCGGGCAAGTCCCACGAGTCGAGCGATCTGAGAGAGCGACAATCCATCCTCCTCCCCTTCCAGCGAACGCAATACTTTGGCAGCGCGAGCGATGACCTGAATGCTATTCTTAGGAACTGTGTTCACTGGCTTCGCGGTCATCGAGTACGCACTCGCCCTTTACATGCGACACTTTATTGCGCAAGGTGCCGTCTTAGAAATTCTCTGGTGGTGCTCTCCGCGTTTTCCGCTGCAGTCGCTGCCCCTCCGGAGCGTCCCAAGCGTGCAAATCCGTGTCCCACACCGTTGTAAACGATCACACGATTCGCTTTTTCCGCTTCAACGAATGCCTTGATCTCCAATTGTGCTTCAGATTGACAGAGTGCATCGTCGCTTCCAAGGTGCACTAACAAGGGGACCTTGGAAACGCGCAACGTTTTGAGCTCCGATTGAACGGCAACCGGGTAGAAGCACACACTTGCATCGATATCACCTTGCGTTGCCAAGACGAAAGCCAGCCGGCCTCCGAGACAGTACCCAACCGCGCCCACGCGACCATTGCATGACGAACCCCGACGAACATGATCGACTGCTTGTCGGAGGTCGCATATTCCGATTTGCGAATCGAAGGAACCATAAATTTCCATCGCGCGCCCGCGTTGCCGAGCATCCGCGGGATCCAACTCAATCCCAGGCGCTGCGCGCCAGAAAAGATCCGGCGCCACGACCAAAAAGCCCGCTTCTGCGAATTGCTTCGCAGTCCATCGCATATTCTCGTTAATTCCAAATATTTCCTGTATCAGAATTATTGCGGGAAAAGGTGGCTTTGAATCGGGAGCAGCCACATAACTATTGAAAGTTTTCCCGTCCACAGAGGATATCTTCAACTGACTTTCTAGGATCATATGAGCCGCCTTCGTCGTTGGTACATTCGCGCCGGCCGCGCCGCCGGTCTGTCTACTCGCACGGAATTACTCAGATATGCCGGCCTGCTTGAAGTACTCACTCGCACCCGGATGTAGTGGAATAGGTACGCGAGACATTCGAATCGGATCAAGGGGGTACGTGAGAGGACTGCGATCCGCTGGGATGTGGCGATATTGCCTTTCGATCGCTTCCCGGGTCTCGATCAAACACCAGGTAATTAGGTGGGCTACATCCACGGCCATGTCGCTGCGAACGAGAACCACGAAGTCCGAGAAATCCAAGGCGGGCAGTGGGTCGACGCAGCCGGGAAGCAAGCCGGCGGGTATACTCACCGCACTCAATCCGCAGGTCTCGTGCAGTGTTTCGAGCGCGCTTGCTTCGGCCGGCAGCGCAACGGCAGTGCGCTTACGCATCATCGACTGCCACCAAGGGGTCATAATCGCCTCCTGAAGCACCCCGTCCACCTCACCTTGCTCCATTCGAGCCAATGCTTGTTCAGGACGTGGATCGAAGACGTATCCCCCTCCCCAGGACCTCAAGGTTTCTGCGCCAATGCCGTGCGCCTCCATGTACCGGGCGGCGACATAGCCAATGAAGCTCACGCCATCGTCGGGCGCCGTTGCGATCGTGATTGAAGGGCGCACTCGCCGCAGGTCGGCAAAGGACCGAACTCGATATTTGGGATCGAGCGCGAAGACCATCCGGTCCGTTTGTGGCAAGACCGCCAACGCTCTTAGGTCCTCCAGAGCGCGTGTTCGGAATATGCCGCTGCCGGTGATCGCCCTTGACATCAACCCGGCAGGCGTAGCCAAGCACAAATCCATCTCGCCATCAATTACCGCGGTCGGCATGTCGATGCCACCGCTGAAAGTATTCAATATGGCGATTCGAGTCTTCGGCCCTGATCGGTCGCAGATCTCTTGGCATAGCCATGAACAAATTCGATGAAAATTGGCCTGGCCCCAATCACCCATGAAATTCAAGCGCAAGGATCGTGTGAGACGCGGCGATGTCATAACTGGTCAGGGTTATTTCTGTTCTGCTGCCGCACGAAGTTCCTTTGCAACGCTGCTCCATCGAAAGTCTTGCAGGTCGAGCAGCGGATGCTCAGTACCGCAGCTTGAGCACGTGCGAAGCGGGGCTTCATCATTGAACCGGGCGGTGGCTCTAGCGTACCCTTCCTGGGGAAGCTCATCTTCCGTATCCCACACCTCGCGATGCAGCTCCTTTCCACATTGGGGGCAGTACCAGGCGACTCCCTCAAGGCCTGCGTGCTCCGCTTTGTAGCGATGATTGATCGATACCCCATCCGGGATCAGCCGATGTGGCGTCCCCGCGGGCACGTAGACAAAGTCCCCAGGGACGAGATGAAAGTTGACGACATCGGAATCCTTCATCGAGAGCGTTCCACTGCCGCTCATCTGCACTAGAAGCGTGTCTTTGCCACAGATCAAATAGAATGGTTGCGGTCGGTCATTACGACTCAGGTGCAACTGCGGATCTACATGGGGGACCAGTACCGGATATTCGTCATAGGGCCCTAGCGCCTCCGCATCCTTGAACGTATCAATCATCCGTCTCCTATGCATTTGCCGCACTCCCCATCGACATATTTGCGGTCGAGTTGGCCGGCTCTTCCTGCAGTCCCGGGTACGCTTGCAAGGCCTTGTCTACCGTCCGGCACTGCTCAGCGTATTTTTCCCAACCCCACTCTCGGAATGGAAATGGCGCACTGACGTGCCCGCAATGTGTACAACGGCGACCTTGTTCATTGCTGTTAAATTGCTCTGCAGCACGCCAGGCGCCGATGGGCGATTCAAATCCGCGCGCATATTCCGGATTGTCACGGAGCCCCGCAGAGGCGCCTACGGGAGGTTGCGATCGAAAGGGAAACTCCCTTAGGGGCTTCTTGCACTGTTCGCAAACGAACGTAACGACTTCTCGCTGATCGTCACGATTTTCCAATTGACGCTGGATTACCGCCGCCAGGAAGTAATTGTCAGGGTCGTTAAAGTCGCTGAGTGCGATGTTCACAAAGTGCTCGCGTACGTCGGCTATCGCATTACCGGCTTTAAGCCGCGATCCTCTAGCTCCAAACACCACAAGGATCTCGTCGACCGTATTGAAGTGTTTAAACATACCCACTGCACGACCTGGTGCGCCGCTGTAGACGGCGACGGCGGGGGCAAAGCAACCTTCGTCGAGATAAGGGAACATCGGACACAGTGCAGTGTTCGACATCCGCATATGCCGGAAAACATTGACCTTAAGCGGTACTCGTGCAGACGAGGGCGCGGGAATCGCGAGAGGCGCTCGGCCGTTCGCAGTGGTCTTGGTAGCGGGCATTGATGACCTCCATTTGAAAACTTGACGGGGCGGTATGATCGGTATAATTTCACTTTGACAGGGGCCTGTCAAATGTTTGCGAACTTCATAAACGCTGGACGTCCGCAAAACGCACGGCGCCGATGGGACAACGTGGGCTAACATGCAACGCGTCGCTATCCGAAAATCTTACGGGTCGGCACGCGTCAGCAACGGATCCGAGTGATTTGAGGGGAAATGCGATGAACTATTTGAGAGATGCCTGGTACGTCGCAGCATGGGAAGATGAAATCCCCCGTGACGCCCTATTCCATCGAACGATACTGTCGGAACCCGTGCTGTTGTACCGCACTCCTGCGGATGAAATCGTTGCGCTGGCCGATCGGTGCCCGCATCGGTTCGCTCCACTGCACCTAGGGCGATTGGTGGGCGACGTTGTTCAGTGTGGATATCACGGACTCTGTTTCGATCCCAGCGGAGAGTGTGTGAGCAGCCCACACGGAGACGGCAAGATTCCTCGCGGTGCGAGGGTGAAGCGTTACGTTACGGTGCGAAAGCACAAGGCAGTCTGGATTTGGCCGGGTGATTCCGGCCGCGCGGATCCCGCGATGATCCCGGATTACTCGTTCCTGACGCAACTGAACCCGACTGCCGTGTTCACTGGTTATCTACCGACTGCGTGCAATTACCAGCTCGCGACCGACAACATTATGGATCTCAGTCACGCAGATTATTTGCACGTCGGCTCGCTAGACACGCAGGGCGCTATAGCCAGGACCAAAGCAAAGGTCTGGGAACAGGGGCTATCCGTACATTGTGACTGGTGGCTGGCAAATAGCCGTGCGATTGGGGTCTTTAAGCCGGACCTGGCGGACCCTGATGGTCCGGTAGACCAATGGTTTGAGGTGTGTTGGGATCCTCCGGCTCTTATGTTGCTGCGGGCCGGTGTCACCCCGGCCGGGCGACCTCGGGAAGAAGGCGTGGATGTTGCCGCGGTGCACATCATGACGCCGGAGTCGCCAACCACCACCCACTACTTCTTTGGCAGTGCGCGCTACAAAAATGGCGTCAGCGTCGAGTTCAATGAAAAGATCCGCGCTGGAGTGATCGCAGCCTTTACTCACCAGGATAAGCCGATGCTCGAGGCGCAGCAGCGCTCCATTGGAACAGCCGACCTACTGTCCCTGAAGCCGGTGTCGCTTCTCGGAGATGCAGGCGGCATGCGAGTTAGACGCGCGCTGGAAAAAATGTTAACTGCCCAGCAACAAGCATCGGTGGCGGATAACATACCAGAGCCGTTACAAAGCGCTTAGTACTCTCGCCTAAGGGTTTCTCTTTCTCGCTGGCTCAAGTTTCCCGCGCAGATAACGCAAGCTCAGCAACGCGCTGCTCAATTCCGATTCCGGTAAACCAGCAGCCGTCTTGTTCGCCCAATCAACTTGGATAGCAATAGTATCCTCATACGCCGCCCGGCCCTTTTTGGTAAACGACACCAGACGGGCGCGTTGATGGTTGGGATTCTCGTGAGTCACTACCATACCGGTGCTAACCAAGGCATTCACTGTGCGCTGTACGCTCTGTCGCTGGAGCCCCATATTCCGCGCAATTTCTGCCACAGTAACGGCTTTCCCTGCCAGAGCCATGGCGCCCAAGATTTGCCATCGCGCCGTCGACAGTCCGAGCGCTTTGGTCATGCGATCACCCACGAAAACCAAACGGCCGTTAAAGCGGAAAACCTCTAGAACTAATTCGGTAAACACCTTGCCGCTTGCGCTATGCGCAATGCTCGATCGTTTCTTAACCTTCGTCACGTTTCTACTTGGCTCGGCTGTGAAGGCCTCAGGAAAAGGAGCCGGTCTATATCCAAGCCTCCTTTTTGACACCTTCCGGTTAAAGGAATTTATTGTAATATAATCATGGCCCGGTTGCCGCATGAGCGTCTTTTGGTTGTTGGCCCACCGTATTTCTTAGATTAGATCGATCCACAGATTCCAGGCACGGTCTATGCTTGCGGAGATCGTAGCAACACATGCTGCAGCTTCCTGTGCCGTCAAGAAAACGGGCGTCCCCAGCGCTGAGGCTTCGCGCTGGAGGCGCGCGTTGATTTCAGTGTAAATGGCTTGAAAGACCGCCTCGCGAAGGCTGGTGCCGACAACGGTTGAGCCGTGTCCTCGCATTAGCACGACTGACCGAGGACCCAGTGTCGCCGCGAGTGCTCGGCCCAATTGCGGCGTGCTGATCAGCAGATCGCTGCCATCGCCAGCCGCCTCCCGTATCTCAAAGACCGGCGCCCCCGAATAAAGGAATCCAGACATGTGACAGATGGGACGCAACTGTGCAGTGGGTACAACACTGAAGGGCAAAACACTGGGCGAGTGGCTGTGCACCACGGCTCCGACATCGGGTCGTGCTCGATAGATTTCGGCATGTATGAAACGCTCAAGATATAGCGACTGAGGGGTTCCTCGGATCTCTTGGCCGTCGAGATCCAGTTCGACAATATGGTCGGCTGAAACGAGCGCAGGTGCCTTGCCGGAGGCAATCAGGAAAGCATCCGGTATCTGAGGATGGCGCGTGCTCACGTGTCCATAGGCATCTACGACACCCTGACGGAAAAGAATGCGATTTGCCGTAACGAGTTCGTTGATGACCTCTACGAAATTGGACGCAGAGCCGCGTTGCGCTCCCAATTCGGCCCCGGTTGACGCAGTGGACGGCAATTCATCCGATTTCACTCTATAACCTCCAACGCGTTGCCCTCTGCGGTCAACGCCGCACGAAGCAACGAGTCAGAAACTTTGTGCAAAAGCCGCATGAGTTCTTTCGCCTCAGCATCACTCAGCTCAGCGAGTGCAATATCGTTCACCTCCGTTGCAAGTGGACGGAGCTTCGCGACTAGATTCCGTGCGCTTGCGGTTAGATAGATATGCCGTTTACGTCGGTCCGAGCCGTTCAAGCGCCTCTCGACAAGGCCGCGCTGCTCCAGATTGTCGAGCGCGGATACCGCCGTTGGCGGGGTTAACCCAAGTGCATCCGCTAATTCCTTTTGGGTGAGACCATCTTCGTCCCAGAGCCGGCGAAGAAATGCCCAAGTGCTGGGCAAGATTCCGTGCTCCGACAGACGTTCCTCGAGCCGGGCAACTATTGCGTGATGCGTCTTTCGGACCAGATAGCCCAAGCTTTCATCCAAGCGCGAATTTTTGCCTCGTCGATTACCCCCTAAGGCCGTACTCTTCGGTACCGTAGGAGCTTGTAATACTTTGATTTTACGCAAGTTATTGCCTCGCTGGCCAAATTTACGAACCTTCCCGGCGCCGAATCCCGCGCCCGCCAGAACGTACATTGTCGTGCGGCTTCGAATAATGCAAGGTCACATCATGTTTGGCAATATCAGTTGACGGGAAATGATTCGACGTCTAATCTATTTTGCGATTGATGATGGCAGTGTCCGTAGATACGGCAGTGCAACGAGTCATCGTGAGATGAGTCGGCCGTCGGACACATAAAAGGATAAATCCAAAGGGGGGGAGCCATGATACTTCACGATATTAGGGCTGCTTCGGGTTTGAAACTCGGATCCGCTCAGGTGTCCTGCACCGCTCGGCGCGTCCTTGTGCTCATCGTTCTGAACGTCGGCATGGTCGCGACCGCTCTTGCGCAGGCAGTGACCCCCGCGCCCAGTTCAACATCAGATGCGCTCGCTGAAATTATTGTCACCGCACAAAAGCGCGCTGAAAATTTGCAAGATGTGCCTATTGCGGTAACTGCCGTAACGCGTGATCAGCTTCTGGCGGCAAATCTGGTCACCACCAACGACCTTCCGACGCTGGTCTCAGGGCTGTCGATCGGCAATACCGCCCTCTATTTCCAACCGCACCTGAGAGGTATTGGCACTGCCGCCTTTGGTCCTGGCGTGGAGAATCCGGTCGCCCTTTACGTCGACGGCGTCTATTACCCATCACAATTGGAAGCCCCCACAGACCTTATCGAAGTCTCACAGATCTCGGTCTTAAAGGGACCTCAAGGGACTCTGTTTGGTCGCAATTCCACCGGCGGCGTAATCCAGATGACTACGAAGGATCCGCAGCAGAGTTTTGGCGGCGAAGCCCAAACGTCACTCGATAATTACATTACAAGCCGAAACTTTGTCTACCTGACCGGGGGCATCACACCGGATCTGGCCGCCAACTTGTCCTTTCGATATACCACCCAGGGAAGGGGATGGGGACGAAATATCTTCACCGGCGATGAAGTTGAACGAGATAACAAAGATTTATCCGTACGCACCAAATGGGTATACACCCCAACCGACAGCACGACCGTTCGGCTGAGCATGGATTATTCCAACGTCTCCAACAGCCTAGGCGGCAATTTCGCACCCGTTCCCGGTTCAAAGCCCTTTTTTCCGGGATACGTTGCAAGCTCGAACCCATATGACGTTGACACCTATCAAACTGGACGTAATCACGCGCAAAGTGGTGGTGTAAGCCTCGTATTGCAACAAAGCGTTGGGTTTGCTGATTTCGTTAGCATCTCTTCATTCCGCTCATACGCCTTCCACGACAATCTGGTCGTGTCGCTTACTCCTGTGCCCGGAATCGATATTGACGACACGGAGAATGGTCGAGACATCACACAAGAGCTGCAACTCGTCTCAAAAAACCAAGAATTCATTCAATGGGCAGCCGGCGTGTTCTATTTCCGCAATGAAGCTTCAATCAATCCAGTCAATACCTCGCTGCACGGACTACTCGCGCCGACGCCCTTCTCCTTCGGTAGGCAGGAGGTTGTCGATACACTTACCACCGAATCGGTAGCGCCCTATGTGCAAGCCACCTTCGAGCTGACCCCACGTTCGCATCTCACGCTGGGAGCACGGGACACATGGGAAGAACGGAAGCTCAACGGATCGGTAAACGGCTTTCTCGCAAACGGCTTTCCCATTGGCTTGCTCGCGCCCTATTTTGACGAGGCTACTCGTCTCCAACTTCCAAGTTACCGCGCCGCATTGGACTACAAAATAGCGCCCGATCTACTGGCCTACATCTCCTACAACCGAAGTTTCAAGAGCGGCGGCTTTAATGGAAACAACCCCAACAATTTGCCTTATTTGCCAGAGATTCTGAACGCCTATGAGATTGGGTTGAAAAGCGAATTCCTTGACCATCGCTTGCGTGTAAATGTCGCCCCCTTTTATTACGACTACAAGAACATTCAAGTTACCAACTACATCGGTGCGTTGGTGAATTTCTACAATGGTGCAGCGGCCAAGCTCTACGGAATCGACCTGGATGGCAGCTTTCAGGTGACGAAGTCCTTCAGGCTATCTACGACCGCCGAAGCGCTTCATTCCCGGTTTGCCAGCTTCCCAGGGGCCGACTTCAGCACGCCCATACCAACAGGAGGGATCGTACAGTACACGGCCAGCGCGGCGGGTAATCGGCTGCCATACGCGCCGCAGTTCACGTTGGATATCAGCGGTGATTATGTTGTAGACCTGCCGACGGGCAAGCTCGATTTCAACCTCACCAACGCCTTCAATAGTGGCTACTACACGGAGGCGGATAACTACCTGCGTCAAGCTGCGTATGATCTCATAAACGTCTCTATGGGTTGGACCTCTCAGGATGAGCGACTAAACGTAAAGCTCTGGGGGCGCAACTTGCTCAACAAAGTCGTGGAGAGTGAAGAGGTGACCGGTCCACCGGAGGGGTATACAGTTGACTATTCGAATCCCCCCCGCACGTATGGCTTTACACTGCTGTACAAATTTGGTGGTCAACTGTAATGCGCATCAGGCTCCGCTCCCTTCCCGCAGGAGATATCTTGGAAAATCGCACACTGCGGCTGCACCCTTCCGGCAAGCCACACTAATGCTCCGCATCCAGGGCTCTGCAAGCCAGTTCACGGGCTTCATTGTGCTTGACTGCGCTCCGGTGCAGGCCGAGTGTGTCGCCCTGTTTTCCGCGTCGGCGACCGAAAATCGCCTGAAACATTTGGACGGTTTCACTGGCGCGGCATTCTTCGCAAGTATCTGCGGTCGCTTTGTGCTCGAATACGTGGTTTGGAAGGACCCCGCTGCTCTCGCTGCGGCGAGAGAAAACCCGCTCTTTTCTGAGCATATGAGAATCGTTGAGCACCACTGTCGCCTTCGCCACGTCTCCTTCAGCTCGATATCCAATACGGTCGGAATCGACGCCATCCGGTTCGAACGGGGAGATCGTTTCTCCATGCTGATGTATAAATGCCCAGCCGCCGAATCGGTTCCCAAGACACTCGATCGGCTTGGATCGGTTTCCGAACTTGCAAGGGTCCATTCGTTGCTTCAAATGGCTGAAGGCGGTTCGAGCCTTGTACTACTTTCACGCGAGGCCATAGATACATCCGCCGCACCGGTCTTGCGTGCAATGTTTGCCGAGCCCGTCTTCCACAATGAGTTTACCGTCGTCGAGAGTATCGCGGCACCGGGTAGCGGCGAGAAGTTTGCCCCGCTGTACAATCTTGCGCTTGTCCCAGAACAGTCGCCCAGGCGCCGCCAATTCAACGAGGGTAGAGCGCATGTTTAACGATATGACCCTCATTTCAAAATCCGACGCCCTCCATACACTCATAGTTCTAATACACGGGAAGGCGATTCACGGCCGTGGCATCGTTCTCTTGAATGCTTCCGAGACGGAAGCCCGCATCAAGCATCTGGACGGCTTTGTGTCCGTTTCTTTCTTCTTGAGTGAGAACCACGAGACGATCGGCGAGTATGTGCAATGGCGCAGTCCGGCGCATCTCGCGAATGCCTTCCGCCGGCCGGAGTTTTTCGAACACTTGCGCGTAGTCGAAGGTCTTGCATCGGCGGAAGTGGGCTTTTATGCCGTCGAACGAATCATTGCTCACGAGGATCCGACAATTGGGCCCGTGTTCTCCGGAATAGTGGATCTACAGGTCCTCAAGCTGCCTAATGAGAATGTGGACGCGGCAATTGCTCGAATTGGCCTGTGGGCGGTAACGATGCAAGGCAGATCGACTAGCCTTCGCGCCGTCGTGGTCCATGCCGATCGCGCCAATTCGAAGGCCGCCTTGTTTATTCATCATGACGGCGCTGAAATCGAGCCCGTATGGTATACGGACTCCAAAATGCCGGAGATTGATCGTGGTGAGCGAATGACGCGGTATGCAACCGTAAGCGCGCCTCGGGCCGCTGAGCGTCCGATGCAGTACGTGTTGACCTCGACAATCGCGCACAAAGCGCACGAGACCTAATATGGCCTGGGTGAAGCGTGCAGCTGCTTGATACGGACATTCAAACTCGCGAAGTGCTTGGCTGGAAAGGTGTGCATGTGTTTCATGCTCATCTTTCCTCATGCTCCCAGAAATTGTGTATATTTTTGAATTGCAAAAACATCACCTGGCAATCTCACCCAATCGATCTCGGTAAGGTTGAAAACCTCAGTCCTTTCTACATGGGAATCAACCCGCGCGGCCTCGTCCCCTGTTTGGTACACGATGGCCAGGTCCATATCGAGAGTAATGACATCATTTTGCATCTCGAAAGGGCATTTCCGATCCCCCGACTCATTTCCGTGGGCGGGGAAGGGAATGTTGCATCGCTGCTGAAACACGAAGATGATTTGCATCTCGCTATGCGTACCGTGACCTTCCGATTCCTTTTTCCGCCGTCGCCCAAGCCCCGCATGTCCTCCGATGCACTGAGACGCTACGCGAGTACCGGCTCGGGTACCGTCTTAGGCAAAAAGGATCCACATATAGGCCGCGAGATCGCTTACTGGGCGGATTTCGAGGCACACGGAATTCCAGATGGGGCGGTTCAACAATCGGTTCGCCGTCTCCACGCCGCGTTTGTTGAGATCGACACGACTCTGGCAAGCCACTCTTACATCGGCGGGGCCAATCTGTCGGTGTTAGACATTGCGTGGTTTGTTTATGTCCACCGATTGACTCTCAGCGGCTATCCGCTCGCACGGCTGCATGCCTCGCTCAACGAATGGTATCAGCGGCTTGGAATGCTCCCGCAGATAGCCCGAGAAGTCACTATTCCTGCCGACCTAGAGGGCCCGATTATGGCGCGGCAAACCGATCTTCGGGCGAGCGGTCAAGATCTCGAATCAATCTGCCATCTGTAACGGCCTCTCGTGAACCGTGCACGGCAACCGTCATCCGCCCGATTCCCGCGAAATCAGTGACGATGACATCCCCGGGGACTACCGGTCCGACGCCTTCCGGCGTCCCAGTGAATAACACGTCACCCGGCTCCAGAGTGTAAAATGAGGATGCGAATACCAGTAGATCGACAATCCCCAGAACCAAGTCGCGCGTGTTGGCGCGCTGGCGAATCTCCCCATTGACAGCAAGAGAGAAGTCGATTTCGTGAGGATTGGTGAGCTCGTCGGACGTGACCAGCCACGGCCCGAGCACCGAATACGTATCGATGGACTTGCGAAGGCTGCGTTCTTCCGGGCCTCGGGTGGTCATGTCCAATCCACTGCAGTATCCCGCTATACATGCCATCGCCGTCTCCCGCGATAGGTCCCGCGCCTGCTTGCCAATGACAACAACTAACTCGGCTTCGTGATCATTGCGGCGGCTTGGGTGACGAATGCACACGCCGTCGCCGGCCCCTACAAGAGAACTCGTTGCCTTGAGAAACAGCCCGACCCGTCGAATCTCCTCGATTCGGTTGTTATGATGTATTGCCGCCTGCTCCCGCGCCTCCTCCAGATGTTTGGTGTAATTCACCGGCGCGGCCATGATCTTTCCCGGGTTCGCAACCGGACTGCGTAGCGACACGGTACGGATGGGCAGTCTCGGAGCCGCCGCCACCAACTCTCGCGCGCGTGCTTTCACCTCCTCGAGGTGTTCGATGAACAGGTCATGCTGCGGCAGCGGATAGCTGCAGTTCGGTAACACCTCGAGCGCCGGTGTCACGTCAATGACCATCGGCCCTTCAACGACACCGAGTCGGTCCGTGTTGAATCGGCATAGCTTCATGAGATCGTCGGTCCCGGCATGTGCAAAAGGGTCGGCAGATCGATTTGCATCGTCATCGACCCTGCGCCCGGCCATTGACCGCGTTTCGCGCCATTCTCCCGCGATTCTCGAAAAGACCAAGCTTGCGGTGCAAGGGCGCCTCGTCCGCTATGAAAACGAAGGCGGGGGATTTCTCGGAACGATTGCGCAGGATCGCCTCCGAGTAACCCGGCACGCAACAGGTGTCGGCTTCGAGCAGGGCAAAGATTTGATCCTCCGTTCGGAACTCAATACCGCCCTCGATCACATGGTATATGGATGCCGGTGACCGAACCGGCAGATGTAAGGTTTGTCCCGGGCGCAGCATCAACGCGTAATAGCCCAAAATGTTCTGCGCATCTTTTCCAGTGCTGGGATTGATGTATGTCAGCTGAACCGCCTCGAGACGGGGTTGATCGAGCGCCAAAGCGTGCAGAGATGCCCGCGCATCCTTCCACGCATACCGCAACATGGGATACTCCGTGACTTCACGTTCGAAGAAAGGGGTAGGCAGCAAGCCTCCATGGGAATGACCAGACCGGCCACTAGTCCTTCGAACGGCTTGAGGTTCCCCGTTTACGTGATAGGAAGCTTCCATGTAATAGACCAACGGCAAGTCGAGGACGTCCAACCAAACCACGGGATCCACGCCGTCGTGTCCATGCTCATGCCACAGCCCAGTTGGCGTGAGAATGAGATCACCGCGAGTCATAGGACACCTTTCACCTTCGACCGTGGTATAAGCCCCCTCCCCTTCGACAATCACCCGTACCGCGTTGGGAGTATGCCGGTGGGCGGGCGCCCGTTCACCGGGAAGAAGCAATTGCATGCCGAGATAGATCGCCGGTGTGGCCTGCAGCTTATTAAGGCCATGGCCGGGATTCGCAAGAACCAATACGCGCCGTTCCGCCTTTTCAATCGGTGTGAGTTCACCCGCCTTGAGCAACAACGGTCGCAGGGACTCATAGGACCACGACGTCGCCTTCGTCTGCGGGCGCGGCTTATCAGGCGGCAGCAATGCCAGCAACGTCGGCCACAGCGGTACCAGGTTCTGTCGTGTCAGCGCCTTTACGTAGTCGGCCGGCAGATCTTCGAGACGGCCTAGATCATGCATCGCCTGCCCCCGCTAAACACCCATTGACGTCCCAGGCATAAATCCACTCGAGCGCATCGTAGTAGCGTTCCGCCGTTCGTCCCTTCCACAGATCATTACGAACCAGACGTTCAACACCCTTCGCGTGGAAAATTCGGCCCATTTCGCGTGCGGAAAGGACCACGCGTGCGGTGCGCGCGATGCGCGAGCGCTGATACAGATCGAAGCCTTTCGCAAAGTCGTTACCGCTGACACGCAACGCTTCGCCCAATGTAGCCGCATCCTCGAGCGTCTGAGCCGCACCTTGTGCGAGGTATTGAAGACTGGGATGCGCGGCATCACCCAATAGGGTCACACGACCGAAGGTCCAATTGCCGATCGGGTCGCGATCCGCGGTCGCCCATCGCTTCCACGACTTCGGCAAATAGATCAGCTGTCTCGCGCGCGGACAAACCTCGCTAAAATAGGATTGCACTTCTTCCGGAGTGCCTTCCGCCACACCCCATTCTTCTTCTTTCCGGCTGTGAAATGTCACTACAAGGTTGTACTGCTGGCCTGACCGAAGAGGGTAATGGACCAGATGGCAATCGGGCCCGGCCCAAACGCTCATCGCATTCCGCGGTAGATCCTTTGGAAAATCCGTTCGATCCACAACCGCGCGATAGACCACGTGGCCTGATACACGGTGACGGTCATTGACATATTGGGACCTGACAACCGACTTGATGCCGTCCGCGCCGATCAACGTCAATCCCCGATGTGTACGCCCTGCGGCGTCGACGACCGTCACACCTGCCGCGTCTTGCTCGATCCGCTCGACCCGCGTCGACGTCAGCAATTCTATGTGGCCGTTCGCGCGCGTCCCGTCCAACAAGGCGCGATGGATGTCGACTCGGTGAATGACGGCATAGGGATTGCCGAAGCGCTTGCGGAACGCCTCCCCGAGGGCGAGCCGCCCCACCACGCTCTCGTCCACCGCATCATGCATCACCAACTCATCGGCATAAACGGCAGACGCACGAGCGCTGGGCCCGACCCCGAGCGCATCGAAAGCGGCAAACGCATTGGGACCCAGCTGGATTCCTGCGCCGATCTCTCCGAGCTCTTGGGCCTGTTCGAGCACTTTGACCGGAAAGCCGCGCCGCGCCAGCGCCAAGGCCGCCGCGAGACCGCCGATTCCACCGCCGGCTACTAAAACTGGGGCTTCTGAAATTGTTGCGCTCATTTGTAGAACTTGATTATTTTGACCGATCGTCAGTATACTCACGATCAGCATACCCCACTGTGGTTGGGCTGTACATAGTGATCTCACCCTGAAGGACGGACCATTGGGACAATCTTCACAAATTGCGCGGCGCACGCCCGAGACGACGGAGCTCGAGGAATTTCCCGGCCATCAGATTCGGCGTCTACAGCAGATTGCGGTCGCCATTTTCTTGCAAGAAACCGAGCCCTACGGACTCACCCCTGTCCAATGCGCCGCGATGATCAGCGCGGGAAACGGATCCGGTATGGATCAGCGGACGCTCGCGCGCACTATTGGATTCGATACATCAACGATTGCCGGCGTGATTGATAGGCTGGAAGCGCGTGGCCTGCTGCGCCGCGGCATGTCGGCTCTCGATGCCCGAGTCCGCTTGATCACACTGACGGAAAAAGGGCGCGTGTTGCTCGAGAGCGTGATGCCTTCGGTGATGCGCGCTCAGCACCGCATGCTTGCACCGCTTTCGAGATCCGAGCGCGGGGAGTTCATGCGGATGCTGGGCAAATTGGTGGCTACGAACAACGATTTGAGCCGGGCACCCGCGGTGGCGGATGCAGCGGGCAGTTAGGATGACACTCACCGAGGAGAATTTTATGGTTAAGTTGGATCCGAGTTCCGGGTTTCTCGTCTTGATCAATACTTTCACCGTCGATCCGGCCAAAGCCGATGAGCTGCTGGCCGTACTTTCACGGGCCACCGAAGAGCGCATGCGCCACATGCCGGGCTTCATCTCGGCCAATCTTCATCTCAGTGGTGATAAGCGCTACGTCGCAAATTACGCTCAATGGCGAAGCAAGGAAGACCTTGAGGCGATGATGAAGAATCCGAATGCGCAGGTCCATATGCGCGAGGCGGCCGCCCTGGCAATCTCCTTCCAGCCGATCTACTACGATCTGCGCGAAAGCCACCTTGCGGCCGGCGGCCACCAGGGGCGTTAAAGGCGCCGCTGAGATCCTTTATCGCGAGGCTCCGCCGGGGTTGACCCACAGTATGTAAAGGGCAAGAATTTTGTATATAAGCGGATCATAAAGCCCTTTTTTCTGGCGAATGTCTATGCCGACTTCAGGCTTTCAGAAGAGGTTTTAGAAAACAGTTCGCTTAATTGGGTTGTCGTGCGCCCCTCTCGCCTCACCGATGGACCCCTTACGAAGACCTACCGGGTTCAAGCAAACGGCAGCCCAAAGTCCGCTACCGAAATCTCACGTGCCGATGTCGCACACTTTATGGTCAAAGAGACAGTCGACCATCAGTATAACTTCAAAAAGGCGATCATCACGTATTAGACGATCGCACACCGCCCTCAGCCGCAATCGCGGTGTCGTTGACACCCATGGCGTGCGCAATGAGCAGATAGTCTTCGAGCTCTTAAGTCCGCCGACCCTAGGTCGTAAGCCATCTCGTGATCGATACGCGGGCGCCATCGTGCGCAGCCTCTATCCAAATCTTGCGAGATTTCCCATCTTGGCCGCTCATTAGTGCGGCGTCCTCTTCAATCTCCTTAAATGTATATCCCTGGTCGCGAGCATGGGCGAACCACTCGATGACATGTTCTTCGGAGACACACCCCTTGGCGTCCGGTGCTAACTGGCTGTTGTCGATGCCCTCGGACATTATTCTAAAACCTGCCAGCGTGATCATATGTTGCCACTCCTTAGTTGATCGACACGACCAGGGAACTGGCTAGATGCCGGTCGTCCATGACATGCACCTGCTCAAGACTTTGTCACTATTCTCTGAACGCCTCCTTGAGTTGCTCAGCGGCGAATGCCTGCGCCATCTTCGCTGTCGGCAGAACCGCAGCGGCGCCGCGATGCCGCAGAGCACAAGTGATGCGGCACCAAGGACCATGGTAATTCGACGGGGCGCAAGTGTGCGCGATTGGAACGTGAGCATGGTTTTCTCCCTTTGTTCTGCGAGTAAAGGATGCGAATGTTCTCGCGGACTCGGTACTGCGGCGAGTCACAAAAGGAGGTAGGAACAGCCCTACGCGACGCTGCCGGGCGCGCGCAGAAGCCCGCGTGGCGAGACGCGCAACGACAATACATGTAGGAGCCCGCTGACAAAGGCGAGCACACAGTTGTTTCCCCCTCACCGGTCCCCGCCAGTCCTCCTCGAATTACCAGGCTGCCGGAACATCCCATACGGACAGCGGTCGAACTTGATGTCCCATGAACATTTCCAAATCAACCACATTGCAGAGACGGCGGCATACGATGACGGGCCCGCGATTGCCATTTCGACAAATTTGTTCGGTCGCTTACCAGGCGATCGCCGGCTGGGTGGAGCACAATGATTCGAATATGGGCGCGGCGTTGGCGTTTTACACGATGTTTGCCATTGCACCCATCCTCGTCATAGCGGTGGCTGTCGCCGGCTATGTGTTTGGTCCGCATGTCGCCGAAACTCAGGTGCTCCAACAGCTGTCCGCCTTGCTCGGCGACACCGGTGCGAAGGCAATTCGAGATCTTTTGCTCAGTGCGCACTACAGCGATCAGAAGGGCTTCGCGGCCATTGTGGGCATCATTACCCTCTTGGTTGGGGCAACCAGCGTTTTCGGAGAACTACAGTACACACTCGATCGGATCTGGAACACGCCACCGGCGAAGGCGGTAGTCTGGTGGCAAATCGTTCGAAAGCGCGTCCTATCCATAGGGCTGGTCCTAGGCGTGGGGTTTCTGCTCATGGTCTCCCTCGTAGTGAGCGCGGCACTCACCGCGGTGGAAAACTTCTTTGACACCTTCATGACGCGGTGGGCTGCCCTCTTGCCTCTCATTGATTTGACGTTGAGTTTCGCGATGACAACGCTTCTGTTTGCCATGATTTACAAATATATTCCGCGCGAAAGGCTGGCCTGGAGCGACGTGTGGACCGGGGCAGCGGTCACTGCGCTGTTATTCACGATCGGCAAGTTCCTGATAGGCCTCTACCTTGGCAAAAGTTCGTTCAATTCGGCGTACGGGGCGACAGGTTCACTCGTGATCCTGCTGCTGTGGATTTACTATTCGGCGCAGATATTTCTACTTGGCGCGGAATTCACACGTGTGGTTACATATGAATATGGTTCGCGCCGCTCGTCAGCTCGCATCTGACGCGTTTCTCCACGGCACAATGTTGTTCTTCCCATTACTATCGTAGGAGAGCATTATGAATGCTGTTCCACGACAATTGGCGGTTATTACGGGTGCCTCCACAGGGATCGGGCTAGAACTGGCGCGTCTATGCGCGCAGCAGAAGTTTGATTTGATAATCGCGGCGGATGAGCCGTTAATTGCAAATGCGGCGCGGGAACTCTCGCTATTGGGTGCCAACTGCACCCCAGTGGAATGTGATCTTGCCAGCGCCGAGGGCGTCGAGAAACTAGCGAGCGTGATCGCCGCCGCAGCGCGCCCCGTCGACGCGCTATTCGCAAATGCGGGACGCGGGTTAGGCAAGGCGTTCCTGGATCAGGATCTTGACGAAGCGCTCAAGGTCGTTCACACGAACATTGATGGCACGATTCGCCTGATCTACGACGTCGCCAACGACATGCGTTGGCGGGGCCAGGGCCGAATTCTCATTACCGGTGCCATTGCCGGTCTTATGCCAGGAACTTTTCAAGCCGTCTATAGCGGATCACAGGCCTTTCTTGATTCGTTCGCAGTCGCACTCAGTAACGAACTCAAAGACACGGGGGTTACGGTAACCTGCTTAATGCCCGGCGCTACGGAGACGGATTTCTTTGAACGTGCCGATATGTTGGATACGAAGCTCGGAAGCAGCGACAAAGCCCACGCTTCGGACGTCGCCAAAGCAGGTTTTAATGCGATGATGAAGGGCGAACTCAAGGTGGTGGCGGGTTTCGGCAACAAGCTGGTTGCAGCAGTCTCCCACGTCGCGCCCGATTCCGCGCTTGCTGAAATCCATCGCGGTATGGCCGAGCCTGGAACCGGCAATGCCGAGGAGCCCAAGTCGAAGCGCGAGCGCACAGACCGCCCTCGAGCTTAGGCTGACCGGCGCTCGATGAAAAGCAAGGCAGCCAATTGACTACGCACTCTAGATCGATTTCAACGATGGATCCCATCGAGAAATAGCGGCTTCCGAAGCAATCTGGCGCGTACTAACCTCTCCAAAGTGCTGTTCACTCTAGGAGATACCAATGACCGAAAGCCAAAAGCTATCAGTACTGCGTGACAAGCTCATCCGTCGCCGCCGCGCCCTTGTCGAGGGCATTCAGGCTACTGTTGCTAGTCAGCTCAACGGTGATGACTTCGTGCGGGTCCAAAGCGAAATCGAAGCGGTGGAGAGGGCAATGGCAGAAGAGAAGCGTGCCGAATTTCGCCTCTGACCATGCAGCAGTGTCCTTCAATGCGATGAGCATGGAGGCTAACACGGAACTTCTCACGACAACACAGAAGGCGCGCCGAATGGATTTCGACGCACCTATATATGGGACTTTCGCCGAGATCGAAGCAGGCCAGGGTATGGGTTTCTCGTCGAGCGTCTATCGGCAATTCGCGGCGACCGAACGAACTTCTTCGACTGAGATCGATGTTCGTTCAAGCAGTACAGCTGTATCCGTCGGACCGATACACCCTATCTAGAAAAACAGGCTACCGACGGTTCGTACACTCGTAATATTCTTGAGTGCAATTGCGTTCGCCTTGAGTCGTGCACAACAATGAACATCGACGACCTCTTATTCGGCCTGATCGCCTGCGGCATCGGATTGGCGGGTGCTTGCTTCAGAAGCGAGTACGTGTTTCTACGTGAGCTCAGAGCGACTCAGCGCAGAAAGGAGAGGATCATGCACAAGTTGCATTCAGAGAGACTATCCTCGCAAGCCGACGACGGCAAACAGCCGGCGCGGGCCGGGTGAGATGCTGGGCAAATCCTACCCCTGAGCAACCAAAATCCCGGTTCAACGGGCCAAAATGGATAGAAAATACTGAAATCGACAGTTATTTCATGCCGATCGCCTAGCGAGGCCGATTGTGGCTCCGGCGTGCGCTGGCGGGCTATGATGACGTCTGGCCCACCGAGCTCAAGGCCTCGACGCCCGCTCCCGCGCGAAGCCCGGCCCCGATCAAGCCGTCAGTCAATCCGGCGGCCGCAAAGCCAAGCGCGCAAGGACCGGTTCCGTCGCCGTCGAGCGGCGCGAACACGTCAGGCGGCACCCGCGGACTGCCTCGGTCTGTGAACTTGCGTTCCGGTCAGCGTGACTACCACATCTACATCGCGGGCAGATCGATCCGTCCGTAGAGGCCGTTGGCCGCTTTGTTCGGACCCGCCGTGAAGAACAGCGTGTTGTGCGGCTGGTGCAGGTCCACTGCCGGCTGCCCAGGCTGCAACACCGCCATGCCATCGTTCCCGAAAGCGATGCCCCAGAGGCCGTCTTGCGCGAATGGGCCGGTGACTGTCTGCAGCGTGCCTATGAAGGTTCCCTTGACCGGATCATAGCCGTTGATCGTGCCGTCGGCGTGATTGCTGATGAGCAGCGCGTTGCTCAGCGTGCCGAAGTCCTTCGGCGCCAGCGCCATTCCCCACGGTGCATTCAACAAGCCGCCCACCGGAACGAGTTCCCCTATAACCAGCTTGCCGTTCGCGTCGAACACATCGATCATGCCGAAGCCGGCCCCGCGGGTGTCTTCGCAAGTACCCTGGCCTGCGCCCGTGCCCGACATCGCGTAGCTCACGTAGATCTGCGTGGTTCCGTTGGGGCCATTGGCGATCGCCTGGATGCCGAATGGCGCATAGTTCGCCGGCAGCTTGGGGTCCGTGAACGGGAAAGCGGTTGGGCTCTGCTTCGCGAACTGCGCATCGAATACGTCGATCTTGGCGCCGACGAAGTCGTTCGCGTATAGGAAGTTGGCCGTGCCGTTGTTGGCGATTGCAAGACCCCGGTAGCAGGTCTTGTCGTTAGCGGAATACGCAGAGATTGCGTGTGTCGAATCCACCGTGCCATTCCAACCGGCGATCTGCCCACCGAGACCCGAATAAATGAATGACGACGGGCCCGACTTGCCTGCCGCTGTGACCACGAAGTCATTGGGGAAATTCGTGGGGTCGAACGATACGATTCCGGTCGGCTGGAACGGCGTGCCGGCGGTGTTCGCCGGCAGCGCCACGAGCAGTTGCTCGTTGGTGCCATTTCCGTCGTACAGCGACGAGGTGTTCTTACCGTTGTTGGAAATCCAGACCGGAGCGTTGGCGCTGAAGACAAGCCCCCACGGATTTACCAGATTTGTGTCCTGGGTCGCTGCCACTCCGGCCCCATCGGCGACGAGAGCCTTCACCACGAAGGCGGTCGCCGGGTTGACCGTGAGGGTTGCGGTCTGAGTCCCGGTCAGTCCCCCTCCACCCCCATAAACCCCTCCGCTGGCGCCGGTGCAGGTTAGCGTGTACGTCTCGGAACCGGACGCGGTGGGCGTCACCGCCTGGGAGCCCATCGCCGCCTGGCTTCCGCTCCATGCGCCGCTCGCCGTGCAGGAGGCTGCCTGGGTGCTTGACCACTTCAGCGTCGCCGATTGGCCAGCGGTGATCGAGGTCGGACTAACCGAGATGGTGACGGTCGGCATCGGCGCCGGGGGGGCGGTGGACCCGCTTCCACCGCAAGCGTGCAGCGCCAGAGCGGTGACAGCTGCTGCGGCAGCCGGCCGGGGTTTCCGCATTCGCAGGCTAGTCAGAATTTGAGACATGCTTCCTCGTCCTTCTGGTGTGTTACGGCGGAGGCGCCCGAACACGATCCAACGCGGGGCGGTCCCACAAGTTTGGAATCGTGCGGAGGGACTCTGGTGCCGAGGATGAATTCACACACAGCTAGACTCGCGCCGCGCGAGTTTTATTCCGTGGCCCGGTCGAATTTTCGTGACGGCTCGCGAAGGCGCGCGATACATGGCGGCAGTGGACGGCTAGAATTCCCCGGCGGTCAGCGGCCGGGCGGCCCTTGTGTTGGGACTGGCCGCGGAATCGACCTCGCATGCAGGCGGGTTGCTCGCACCAGTCACTGGTGATCCAGATAATAGCTACGTCATCCACAAGTTCCAGGGTGCGGGCGAGTATCAGTGTCAGCGCAGCCGGCGATGGCCGTTGGAAGAACGCTTGGCGTGAAACGGGTTGCCGACCGTTCCTACGGCGCAAACAACTGCAGTGCTCTAGAGACCGGCAGCCTCGGCTCACTGCCAGCCCCCGCCGAGAGCGTTGTAGAGCTGAACCAGCGCTAGCCGCTCGTTGAGCTGCGCTTGCGCGAGATTGAGCTCCGCCGAGAAATCGTTGTTTTCACTGGTGAGCACCTGGAGGTAGCTCGTGCCGCCATGCTGGTAAAGTATCTTCGAGAGGCGGTCGGCATCTTCCGCCGCTGCCGTCAATAGCTCCTGTTGCTCGCGAAACTCGCGGCCCTTCTGATACGCGGTGAGAGAGTTGGAAATCTCTTGGAAGGCGTTCATGATCGTTTGCTGATAGGTGAGCAGCATTTCCTGTTCCTGCGCTTCGGCCAAGCGCTTTCCGGAGCGCAGGGCTCCTGCCGCAAACACGGGTTGGGTGAGCGACGCAGCGCCGTTCCACGATCTCTGCGAGTGGGTGAAGAGATTGTTGAGCGCAAAGCTTTCGTATCCAGCCGTACCGGTGAGTGAAATGCTGGGGAAATACGCGGCCTTGGCGACACCAATCTCGGCGTTCGCCGCCATCAAGGTTGCTTCGGCCTCCCGGATGTCGGGGCGGCGCTCCAGCAGTTCGGAGGGAAGTCCAACGGGAATGGCGGGCGGATTTGGCTGCTCGGTGATCTGGCGGCCGCGCGGAATCGGCCCGGGATTGCGCCCCAGCAGAATGCTCAGGGAGTTCTCCTGCAGCACAATCTGGCGCTCGAGATCGGGAATGGTCTCCGCCGCCGTATAGACCAGTTGCTCCGATTGCCGTAGATCGAGCGCCGATGCTGAGCCGTTCTTGGCGAGTACGGTAGTGAGCCGCATCGAATCCTGCCGCGCGGCGAGGGTCTTTTTTGACACGTCCAGTGCTAAATCAAGTTCGCGAAGCGTGAAATAGGCAGTCGCCACGCTCGAGACAACGGAGGCGAGAACCGCGCGCTGGCCCCATTGCGACGCGAGCAAGCTGGCGCGCGCGGCTTCAGTTTGTCGCCGGTATTTGCCCCAAAAATCGAGATTCCACACGACTGCAAGATCCACCTCTCCTGCGTTTGCCTCATAGGACGGAAATGAGCTGGATATCTTCGGATTACGTTCGCTGAATGCCTGAGTCCCCGCGCTCACCATGGGGAATTGGCTGGCGCGCGTAATTCCGAGTTGCGCCTGCGCCTGGAGTACTCGGCTTGCAGCGATTCGTAGGTCGTAGTTCTGCTCGAGCGCGGTGCGAATCAACTGCTGCAACACGGGGTCTTGGAATAATTCCCACCATTTTTCATCGCCCAGGGGTTCCGATGAGGCAAGCGAGGACTGGCTGTCGCCGCGGTAGACACCGGGCGCATCGATGGCTGGTCGCCGGTAATTCGGGCCGACCATGCACCCGGCGAGCAGCAGTCCGCATGTCAGGGATACCCAAGCTTTCACTTCAGGTGGTCTCCGCCGGATCCGCAGCCGCGGAAGGAGTCATACCCTTGCGCTTTGCGCCTGAGAGCGTTTCCACAACATAAAAAATCGCGGGAATGAAGAAGATGCCGATCGCGCTCGCCGCCAGCATGCCACCGATTACCGTGGTGCCCATGATTCGACGCGCAACGGACCCGGCACCCGAGGCAAACCACAGGGGCACGCAGCCGAATACGAATGCGAATGAGGTCATCAAGATGGGCCGCAGACGCAGCCTCGCACCGGCGAGCGCGGCATCCACCAGCGGCCTACCCTTCTCATACTCGTCCTTGGCAAATTCCACGATCAGAATGGCGTTCTTCGCTGCCAGACCGATCAGCATCACCAAGCCGATTTGCGAGTACACGTCGTTTTCCATGTCGACCATGTACGCCGGGTAAAAGGCTTGCATGAACAAACGCCGTAAAAACAGCACTCCAAAAGCCCCGAAGACGGCCACGGGCGTGCTCAATAGCACACTGAAAGGCAGCGCCCAACTTTCATAGAGAGCCGCCAGAATCAGGAATACAAATAGAATGGAAATCCCAAAAATCGCCGCGGACGAAACGCCCTGCTCTGCCAGTCCTCGGCGCCATGCCTTCCTCAATATGGCGCTCGACTGCCTCGACCACCACGATCGCGTCGTCGACAACCAGGCCGATGGCCAGCACCATGCCGAACATCGACAGCGTATTGATGGAGAAGCCGAACAGCGGGAAAAATGCGAAAGTGCCGACCAGTGACACGGGGACGGCGAGCAGCGGTATCAGCGTGGCGCGCCAGCCCTGGAGAAAAAGATAGACGACGATGATCACGAGCACCATCGCAATGCCAAGCGTCAGCACGATTTCCCGCATACCTTCTGTGACCGCTTTCGTTTGGTCCAGTGCGATGGCGTAGTCCATGTCCGGCGGAAAGCTCTTCTTCAACTGAGCCATCAGCGCTTGGACCGCTTTCGAGTCATTGACGGCATTGGAGCCAGGCAGTTGGTAGACGGCAAGAATGGCGCTCGGCTTGCCGTTCATGCGGCCCATCAACGTGTAGCTTTGGGCGCCGAGCTCGATCCGTGCCACGTCCTTCACCCGAACGGCGCCGCCGTCAGGATTTTCACGGACGATGATGTCGCCGAATTGTTCCGGCGTCGTCAAACGTCCCTGCGCCCGCACCGAGTAGGTGAACTCCTGGCCCTTAGGCGCCGGTTCACCACCCATTTGTCCGGCGGGGTTTACGGTGTTTTGTGATTGCACCGCATTGACGACGTCGGATACGGTAATGCAGAGCTTGGTGAGCGCATCCGGTTTGAGCCACATGCGCATTGCGTATTGCCCGGCGCCGAGCACCTGCACGCTGGCAATTCCCGGAACCCGGGTGACGGGATCGTTGAGGTTGATGTATTCATAGTTGGCGAGGAATTTCGCATCGTAGGTGCCGTGGGGAGAATACAGCGCCACGATCATCAGCGGTGCGGTCGTGGCCTTCTGTATGGTCACGCCGTACTGTGTTACGCTGGATGGCAGTTGGGATGCTGCCTGAGTCTCGTGAATCTGCGTCAGAATGAGGTCCATATTGGGATCCGTCTGAACGCCGAAATCCACGATCATGGTCGTCTGGCCATTGGCCGTCGCATTCACCGAATACATGTAGTTCATGTTGTCCACACCGCTCATCTGTTCCTCGATGGGTGTGGCAACCGATTGCGCGAGGGTCTCCGCATCCGCACCGACGAACGTGGCTTGCAGTTTCGTTTCGGGGGGGACGATATTGGGAAATTGCGAGATGGGCAGCCCGAGAATGGTGATGGCACCGACGATGACCGTCAGGATCGCAATCACCATGGCCACGATCGGCCGATGGATGAAAAACTTGGACATATTTCAGTTACTGCCGGATGCAGACGTGAACGGCGTGGGCGTGACGGTGCCGCCATCCTTGACTTTTTGAGCGCCTTCCGCGACGACCCGGTCGCCCGCGATCAAACCGCTTGTTATCACCCACATGGTGTCGACGCGCTCGCCGGTTTGAACGGAGCGTATGGTAACCTTATTATCCTTTCCCACCACAGCCACTTGCGCTGATCCTTGCAGCTGCGATACGGCCCGCTGCGGAATGAGCAATGCGCCCTTGAGGACCTGCGTTACGGCACGAACCTTGGCGTATTGCCCCGGCCGCAGAATGTTGCCGGGGTTCGCGAACGCCCCGGCGATCCTGATCGTTCCGGTCTGCTGATCCACTTGCCGATCGGCGAAGAGAATGCTGCCGCTGCGGGCGTACGTGCCACCGTTCGAGAGTATCAACTGCAGCGGGATCGGTGCGGCGCTCGACAGTAGATTCACCGTGTCGGGGTGAATCTTGTCGGCAATCCGCAGGTATTCTTCTCCGCTGATTGGGAAGTACGTCTTGATGGGATCCACCTGCGATACGCCCGTAAGCACAGCGGATGGCGTAACGAGATTGCCGACTTGAACCTGCGCGATGCCGGCAATTCCGCTGATGAGCGAGCGTACTTTCGTGAAACTCAAATTCAGAGCCGCCTGCTCCACCGCGGCACGGCTGGCGGCTACGGTCGCTTTCGCGGCCAATTGCGCTTGCGTGTCTGCCTCAAGCTGGCTTCGCGCAATGGCATTCGCCTCGGCTTCCGGGATGTCGCGATTGACGTTGAGCGTGGCGTTGACGAGCTGCGCCTCTGCCTGTGCGAGCTGCGCTTTCGCTTGGTCCAAGACGGCCTGAAATGGACGAGGATCAATCTCAAAGAGCACGTCGTCCTTATGGACAAAGGAACCTTCCGGATAATCCTGCTTGATCAGGTACCCGCTGACTTGCGGTTGAATTTGCGCATTGACATACCCGTCGAGCGTCGCCACCCACTCTCTATAGATGCTGACATCCCTTTGGACTACCCGTGCGACCTGCACCTGCGGGGCAGCCCCCGGCGGCGACTTCTTTTGCGCGCATCCAGCGCACTGGACAACAATCAGGAGACAGCAGAGAAGAGCACTTCCCCTGCGCCATGGAATCCAAAAGCCGGTCACTCCGTTCCCCTCATTTGCCGCGCTTCCGATGCGCTGAGCCGGCGGCGGAAAACAAGGGAGGTGTTTGCTTGCATGAGTGAAGGGTGGTGTCGAATCGTCTACCTCGGTAGCCTATATATTTCGATATATACATTATAGTTTTAATAGATCAACGTTGGATGGCCTCGCGCCGACCAGCCAGCTGCCGGCGTTGGTTCGAGTTGCACTCGTTATTCGTTCCACGATCTGCATGGAGACCCGCCAGAGACGCTTTGCAAGCTGGCTGTCATTCAATAGTGGATTCCCTTCGGCAACCTGACAGTCCGACCAATATTCGCCGGAAATTCCCGTGACACAGGGACTGGCCGCAAGCAACGCCCCTGTTGCCGCTCGCTGGCCCGCCGACTTCATGAATTGTTGCACCGTTGATCGCATCACTCGCAAGGGAAGCGAAAGGTCCTTGCGCAGACCCGTCCCACTGGTGGCACCGGGATGCAGCGAATTGACCGCGATGGCACGTCGGCGCAATCGACGCGATAGCTCCTTCGCATACAGCGCCACCGCGAACTTGGATTGTCCATAAAATATCGCCGGATCGTAAAATCGATGACCGTCGAGATTGTCGAACATGATCCCCTCAGGAGGTGTCTGCGCGACGCCCCCGCCGCCGCTTGCCATGACGATGCGCCCGGTGCCGTTGCGCACGAGATCCAACAGCTGGTTCACCAAAACAAAGTGACCAATATGATTGCCGAGAAACTGAAGTTCGACTCCATATCGCGTGCGCAATGTTGGTGGACTTGCCACCTCCGCATGGGCAACAATCGCATCGAGTGAAACGTGAAGACCTCTGATCATCTCGGCCGCGGCCGCCACCGAATCGAGATCGGCGAGATCGCACACGACGGGCGTTGCGCGTGGACCAACCTGCTCACAGGCACTATTCGCGCCGGCCAATGAGCTCGCGAGTCCGAAAACGTGCGCGCCGTTTGCAGCCAATGCATTCATGGTCTCTAGTCCGATTTCCGCATTGCATCCGGTAACTAAAATCCACTTTCTTGTGAGATCCACGCCCGCAAGAACCTGATTTGCCGTTGAGCGAGGGCCGTGAGGGATTGAGCTTGCCATGACGAGTACTCCTTAACCAAACAGACGTGAGCTGCAGCGCGTGCGTAGGTCTTTGTGGTTTGGCCACACCGAATTCGCGCTCGGAGAGACTAGTGCCGGGGCTTCGCGCCCGGTAGCCCATATAACTAGATACGATGTATCGCTCGAGCGGATGTATTGTGGCGACTGAATGTCAGATTCGCCGAACCATACAAGGCGGACATGGCAGGTCCGGATATCGTCGCCTACGATAGACGGCCGGATGGATTGCGGCGCCTTCGCTCCCGGCCACCGCTGGACTTACGCGATGAGTTCGACGGGCCCAGCCGTAGCTTCACCGCCGCCGGTGCACAGACTCGCAAGTCCCCGGCGAGGTAAGAACAAGCCGACATTAGTTGAGAACAGCCCGACAACGTCGGTTGGGACCCACATTGTCCGATGACGGAGCGATCAGGCCCCGCGACCTAGCCCTCGTGCCTTGCATCGTTTTCAGCATCACGATGGCGGAACACGTCTTTGGCCGCGGATATCCCGTTAAGTGCGGCGGGAAAGCCCGCATAGACGGCCATTTGCATCATCACTTCGACAATTTCCTGCCGAGAGCAACCAACGTTAAGCGCCGCGGCAATGTGAACCTCAAGCTGCGGTCTGGCGTTACCCATGGCTGCCAAAGCCGCAATAGTCGCAATCTCCCGCGATTTCAGATCAAGTCCCGGGCGACTGTAGATGTCGCCGAAAGGGAATTCGATCAGGTAGCGTGCGAATTCGGGGGCGATGTCGCGCCGAAGCGCGGTACCGGGAAGGCAAAAGCCGGCCGCCGTGCGGTTCCAGGCCGAACACAGCATCTGCAGTTGGTGAGTGTGCAGCTAGAATGTATCGTCGGAGCCGATATAATGCATCGAGAGAGGATGGCTTCCCTATCCGAATTTTCGGTACTATAGTCTCTACCGCATGGACATTTATCCACGCTATCCGAAGCGCATCGCATTGAACGCTATCGCCGCCGCGTTTCCCATTCCAGTCGACAACATGCGTTTGCGCGTGTGCCTTACGATCGGCGGCGAGGCGGCCGCCCTCAAACGTCTGGATCCTCTTCTTTGCGAGCCGTTGTGGCGGGCCGCGGTCCATGTTGCGGTCGTTGTGTTGATCGGATTTGCGCTAATCCTCGGGTACTCTAACAAAGACACCGGAGTACGGAGGACTTGAATTGACCCGTGACGAAATTCTCGGCGCCTCATCGATGCCGCTTGCCAGCCCAAGCTACCCGAAAGGCCCGTTCCGCTTTATAAATCGCGAATATTTGTTGATCCATTACGAGACGGACCCGGATGCGTTGCGAGCGCTTTTGCCGGAGCCGCTGGAACCGGACGGGAACGACGTGTTTTTCGAGTGGATGAAAATGCCGGATTCCACGGGGTTTGGCGATTACGAGGAGAGCGGCTGCGGGATTGCCGCGCTGTATAATGGCGTGAAATGCAATTACAGCTGCATGATGTTTCTGGATGATGAGTCGCCGACGACCGGCGGGCGTGAGATCTGGGGGTTTCCGAAGAAATACGGCATCCCGCGGTTGTCGGTGATTCACGAGACCCTGACCGGCACGTTGCATTACGACGAGGAGCGGGTTGCGCTGGGAACAATGGTGTACAAAGCGACGCCGATGGACCATGCGAAAACCGTCGCGGGAATGAAAAAGCTGAATGTGAACCTGAAGTTTATTCCCGACGTCGATGGGTCGCCAAAAATTGCCCAGCTGGTGGGCTATCATCTGGAGGAAATCGATTTGAAATTTGCGTTTACCGGTGCGGCGCGTCTGCATCTGGTGCCGCATGCCAATTGTCGGCTGGCGGATTTACCGGTACGGAAAATTCTTTACGGACAGCACCTATGTGCCGACCTGACGCTGCCTTACGGCAGGGTTCTTCACGACTATCTCGCTTGATTGTTTAACGGAGGAACGACACATGGCTCTTAAAGGAAAGGTGGCGTTGGTCACCGGTTCGACGAGTGGCATCGGGCTCGGAATTGCACGTGCTTTGGCGGCCGAGGGTGCCGATATTATGCTGAATGGTTTTGGTGACGCCGGCGAGATTGAGAAATTGCGCGCTGATCTGGCCAGGGAGTTCAGTGTTCGAGTCGAATATGATGGTGCCGATTTGAGCAAGCCGAGCCAGGTGGCGGCGATCGTGAAGAAGACGCAAGACGATCTGGGCAGCCTCGATATCCTGGTGAACAATGCCGGAATTCAGTTTGTGTCGCCGGTGGAGGAATTCCCGGAGGCCAAGTGGGAGGCGATTATTGCGATCAACCTCTCGGCGGTCTTTTACGGGATGAAGGCGGCAATTCCCGGGATGAAGGCGAAGAAATGGGGGCGCATCATCAACATTGCCTCGGCGCATGGCTTGGTGGCGAGCCCGTATAAGGTGGCTTATGTCGCGGCCAAACATGGCGTGGTGGGAGCAACCAAAGTTGCTGCTATTGAGCTTGCGAATGATGCGGTTACTGTGAATGCCATTTGCCCGGGCTGGGTGTTGACGCCGCTGGTTCAGCATCAGCTCGAGGACCGGGCCATTCAAGCCGGCACGGATGTCCCGACCGAAATGAAGAAGATGCTGCAAGAGACTCAGCCGATGCTGAAATTCTCAACGCCCGAGGAAATCGGCGCACTGACCGTGTTTCTGTGCTCCGATGGTGCCGCAACCATCACTGGTGTTCCATTGCCGATTGATGGGGGCTGGGTCGCGCATTAATCTATAGCGCGGTGTGGTGTCGTCTGCGAGACGCACGGCATTCGCGCGGAGACACTTGGCATGGATGTGACAACCGATCCCAGAACCCCGCAGCACAAGCCCCTTGCCGACAATCTCGAGCCGCTCGGTCGGCCGAAAGACTGCGAGGGCATCAGCCTGGTCCTGCAAGGCGGCGGCGCTCTGGGGGCATACCAGGCTGGAGTCTATCAGGCGCTGCATGAAGCCAGACTGGAACCCGACTGGGTGGTCGGTGTGTCGATCGGGGCCATCAACTCCGCCATCATAGCCGGCAACCCGCCGGAACGCCGGCTGGAACGGCTCGAGGAATTCTGGACCACCATTACCGCGAGCGACCCCTTCACCGTCTGGCCGGATGGCGACGCGCTGCGAAAATACCGTAACGCCTTCTCCGCCATGAACGCCATGCTGTTCGGTCAACCGGGCTTCTTCAGGCCCAATACCATCAACGCATGGTTCGCCCAGCGCGGCTCGGAAGGAGCTACCGCTTTGTACGATACTTCGCCGTTGCGCGAAACGCTGGGAAGACTCGTCGATTTCGACCTGCTCAACAGCGGCAAAGTCCGTTTCGCGGTGGGCGCGGTAAACGTCGCCAACGCCAATTTCGCGTATTTCGACAACGCCAACATCACCATCGGCCCGGAGCATGTTATGGCCAGCGGCGCACTGCCCCCGGCGCTGCCCATGGTGCACATCGGCAAAAAATACTATTGGGATGGCGGCCTGGTCTCAAACACTCCGCTCATGCATCTTCTCGCTAATTGCGGCTCACGGAACACCCTCGTCTTCCAAGTCGATCTGTTCAGCTCCAGGGGCGAAATCCCGCGTGACATGCCCGAAGTGATGTCGCGCACCAAGGACATCCAATACTCGTCCCGCACGCGCCTCATCACCGATTATTTTGTGAAAACCCACAAACTTCAGCAGGCGCTCTATGAGGCGCTCTCGATGATTCCGGAAGACAAACTCTCCGATGCTCAGCGCGCGCAAAAGGCCGAACTGGCGCAGCTACCCGCCATCAACATCATGCAACTCATCTATCGCCAGAAACCCTGGGAAGGCGACGCGAAAGACTACGAATTCAGTCGCCTCTCCATGAAGGAACACTGGCGCAGCGGCTATCACGACACTCGCAACACCCTGCAACATAAAGACTGGCTAATAATGCCCGAACACAACGACGGCATCAGCACCCACGACATCCACCGGACGGGCGCGTAGAGAGACGGGACTCACTCACATTTTTGTCGGCATTCCCGTCCTCTCTTCCGGCGCCAACCGGAATTGGATGTCCGCTGCGGCGCATGACAGCCAGATTGTCCTCTCATTGAATCACCGCCAAAGGAAAGTCCGGAACTCCACCCGGCGCCTGGGTCACCGGCGACTGCATGCCACGCGTGAGGCTCGAGCGCCTGCGTCGGATCTACCTGGTACTCCGCAAAGCTCTGACGACCCTCTTCCCTTAGAACGTCCTCATCCAGGACAAAGCGTCCCGTGTACCGGCGGGCATCGCGATTGAAGATCGCATATGCGGCGTCAGCCACGATCTCAGGTTTACGCGAGCGCCGCATCACGCTTTCACCGCCAAGCATATTCTCAACTGCAGCAGTGGCCACCGTCGTGCGTGGCCAAAGCGCTTTGACGTCGAAGGAGCGCGGCTCACGTGCCAAGCACCGTGACTGTCGCCACGGCTTCCTCCACGCCGATGACGCCCCCACCATTCTCAGCGACTCCTATCCGAGCGCCGCTCACTTGGCGGCGCCCTGCCTCGCCGCGAAGCTGCGCGACCAGCTCATAAATCTGAGCTAACCCGGTGGCGCCGATCGGATGGCCCTTGGATTCCAAACCTCCGGATGGATTGACCGGTATGCGGCCACCAACCCGGGTATCTCCTCGTTCGCTGATGACGCCTCCTTCGCCTCGACTGGCGAGCTGCAGATTTTCAATCTGAATGATTTCCCCCATGGCAGTCGCATCGTGCACTTCGGCAACGCTGATATCTGCAGGGGAGATTCCTGCGAGCTCATATGCGCGACGAGCCGCATGTACCGTGCAATGATCTTCAGGCTCGTTCTCGGTTCGATCCGTTCCAGTCCTCACCACAGACGCCAGTACACGAACGGCGCGCGATCGAGATGTCCCTAGCCGCCTCAGTCCCTCGCCTGTGACCAGGATTGCTGCCGCGGCTCCATCCGAAACCGGGGCGCACATCGGCAACGTGAGTGGATATGCGATCGGTGGAGCAGCCAGGACTTCCTCCACTGTGAATCGCTTCTGGAACTGCGCGAGGGGATTGTGGACCGAGTGTTCGTGGTTCTTGGAGGAAACCATTGCCAACTGTCTGCGAGTCGTTCCGTAGCGATACATATGATCGCGCGCAAAGGCGGCATACACGTCCATGAACACGCTATACGGCTTATCGGACATGCTGCCCGGAGGCACCTCGACCAGCCGCCCCAGCCGAATCAGCGCGTCCTTGTTCCTCTCGACCGTCGCGACATCCCAGGCGCTGTCGAAGGTACCGAACATCAATGCTTTGTTGGCGGATACCATTTTCTCAGCGCCTACAGCCAAGGCGATATCCGCCTGTCCGGCCTTGAGGGCATTGACTGCCAGGTTGAGGGCGGTACTCGCGCTGGCGCAGGCATTCTCGACATTGATGACCGGAATACCGCTGATTCCCATAGCCCGCAGCGCCAACTGGCCTCGAATCATATGCTGACCTTCCATGTGTCCTTGCGCCGCATTTGCAAAGTACGCGACTTCGATGTCGCGCAACTCTACTCCTGCATCCTGGATCGCATCGCTCACTGCCCAGCGAGTAAGAGATTTGACGTCATGCTCCGGCAAACGTCCGAATGGGGTCATGCCAACGCCAGCAACGAAGATTTCAGGCATGGGCGCCTCAGATCCGCCTCAGGCGGCCGATCCAGAAATGCTCCCGGATCTGCCGCTTGAGAACTTTGCCGACCGCGCTGCGGGGCAGATCTGGCCAGAAATGCACCTGCTTGGGTGCCTTGATCGGTCCCAGGCGCGAGCGGCATAGCTCAATGATCTGTTCAGCGGAAACCTCGGTGCCGGCTTTCAGCTCGATGACGGCCGTCACGGCCTCGCCCCATTTGTCATCGGGCGCACCAATGACGGCGCAATCCTTGACGGCGGGATGGCTCCAGATGAGCTGCTCAATTTGTGATGGGAAGATGTTGTAGCCACCCGAGATAATCATGTCCTTCGCGCGGTCTACGATGTGATAGAAACCCTCGACATCCCGGTAGCCCAGGTCACCGGTGTGATGCCACCCGAAACGCGACACTTCGGCGGTTGCGTGCGGATCCTCGTAATAGCCCAGCATCACGTTGCCGCCACGAACGACGATCTCCCCGACTTCACACGGCGGCAGCAATGAGCCCTCCTCGCTCATGATCGCCAGGTTCACGAACGGCGCTGGCCGGCCACAACTCGATAGCCGCTCGTCGCCTGCGATCTCTCCACCGTTGAAGTGCTCTTCAGGCCTCAAAACGCTGCACAGCATGATGGCTTCCATTTGACCAAAGCCGTGCACCAGTACGGGACCGAAGAGCTTGAGTGCTGCGCGTAGCCTGCTCACCGCCATGGGCGCGGCTCCATACAAGAGATAACGCAGAGACGGAAATCGCCTGGCGGCAACTTCCGGGTCGTCCAGCATGTTGTAGATGGCGGTCGGAGGAAGAAACAGGTCAGTGATGTCCCACCGCCGAATGGCATCCGCTACCGCTCGTGCCTGCGCCCCGTCAATCACATATGTCGTACCACCTCTCAGTAACATTGGAAGGCACATGAGGCCAGCAGCGTGTGTCATAGGAGCAGCGACAAGATAGCGCGGAGGCGCCGCAGAAGGCATCGTTGCCAGATGGTTTGCGACGTAGGTCTCCAAGCCGCGATGGCTTTGCATGATCCCCTTCGGCTTGCCCGTGGTGCCGCCGGTCGCCATGATGGCGGCCACGTCTTCGCGGTTCGCAGGAGGAGGCTCGTGCCACTCGCCCGGCCGGCCCATCCATTGATCGAGGCTCGGAATCCGGCCGAAAGACATGCCCACGGATACGACGAGACGCAACCTGCTCAGGCGGCTCTTGAGTGTCGGCACGGCAGTCTCGAAGCTCGAATGGAGGAACAGCACTTCGCACTCGAAGCGTTCCAGCAAACTCACGATCTCTTCGAGGGAATATTTGGGATTGATGGGAAGCCACACAAGATGAGCTCGTAACAAACCCATCACGCAGAGGAAAGCTTCCGGATCGTTCGGACTGACGACCGCAGCCTTGGCCCTTGGACGCAGGCCATCGCGCAACAGCCCGGCGGCGATACCCTTGGTTCGCTCACGCGCATCCGCGTAGCTCCACGTCCGCTCTCCCATGACGAAGCATGCGGCTTGGGGCGCGAGATCCGCCCCGTGATCAAGATAGTCGATGGTCTCCATCGAAGCTCGCTGCCTCACACGTCCAGACGCTGTGCCCATTGCGGAGCGCCCAATCCAGGAGCCTTGGCCACATAGCGTTTGACCCAGGCCGCAGCCGCATGGTCTATGCCCTTCACCCAGCGCCGTTTGAGTGGATCCGTCACATTCACCTGAAATCCGCCGATAGGCTCGATGACAATCCTGACGATCTCGCCATCCTGAATCGGGCCCAATCCCTGGTGGTTCACTCCGAGTGCGACGACGTCGCCGGGCTCCAACGTGGAAATTGCAGAGGCCCTGGAGATCATCGTCGCAACTGGTTCCGCCAGATCGCTCATCGGATAGTCGTGACGCAACGTGCCATCCACCCAGAGCCGCACGTGCAGAGCATGCGGGTCCGGAATCTCATCCGCCGTGGTAATCCAGGGCCCCATGGGCCCGAAAGTGTCATACGACTTGTCCTGAAACGAGGTTCCAGGTCCTACGCCTCTTGCGGAAAGGTCAAGGAAACAGGTGTATCCAAATACGTGCTGCATGGCCTCTTCAGGTGAGACAGCTTTGGCACGACTGCCGACGATGACGGCAAGTTCAGCTTCATGGTGGAAGACTGCCGCATTGACGCGGCTCAGCTCCACCATTTCATCGGGTCCAATCACACTGCACGGTGACTTGAGAAAGAATGCGGACTCGACGACCGCATCGGGAACGCCCTCCCGGAATGACAATTGCGCGCAAACCAGCTTGCCGGGCCGCGGAGAAGGGGCGCGCAGCTGGACCCGCTCGAGCGGCTGTGGCATGAGCTCACAGGCGGCCCTGGTCACAACCTCTTTGTACTTGAGCCAGCCTTCGATGAGTGCTGTCATTCGTACTCGAACGGGAAGTGCCGCGATATAAGGCAGCACTGCGGACAGATCGATTGCGCCGCCGTCGACGATAACCGCTGGAGAGAAATCCTTGATCAAGCCCAATTTCACGGGGTGCTCCTTATCTCACTCGCTACGGCTGTCGTGGTGCGGCCCAAAGGAGAGCCACACCTTTCTCGAGGCAATCTGCCAGCCCAGATCCGTGAGGACGTACGCATCTTGGTAGTCCCCGATCACGGGTGGGTCCGTAACTTTTGTTTCACTGTTATGCCGATACACCAACAGGGTGCCGGTGCCTTTGGCATGCGTGCCGTCAATCGCGGTAATCATCGGATTTGTGCAAACATGACGGACCACTGAACAGGCGGGCCGGCTCTGCAATGCGGCTGCAATGGCGGCGGCGGTGCGATACTCGGCATCGGGGCGCGAAAACACCGCGTCAACCGTGAAAAGCCTTTGATAACTGTCGTAGTCGTTGCGGTCGCTGAACTGACAGAAGGCATAAGCCAGCCAAGTACAGGCCGCTTCGATCTCCAACCGCTGCGCCGCAAGCATCTATGCAATCACCCGCGGCGTACGTTGTTGTTGGGTTCGCGCCGGCCGGCGATCCAGCCCGCCAGTGCCGCGTGCGCGCCTTCTCGTTGGCGGGCGTTGATGGCTTCTACATCGTCCGGGTCAGCTGAAAGTTCAATTAAAAGGCCGTCCGGATCGCTCACATAGATTGAGTAGGTATACCCATGATCGGCTTCCCAGACGTTATATCCCGCCGCCTCGAGTCCGCGGCGAATATGAGCCTGGCTCTGCCGAGTGGCCTTGAGCGCGAGATGCACGAACAAGCCCTGTTGCTTCGCGGCGTAGCGGGTCTGTTGCGCCGGATCGGCGAAGTTGAAGAATGCGAGTGCCCCACCACTCGGGAGCCCGTAGAAGGCGTGACTGAACACGTGCCTCTCGCCCAGGATGGTCTCGTCCTCGATCCAGAAAGCCGTCAGCGGCAACCCGATCAGGTCTTCGTAGAAGCGGCGAGTTCGCTCCTGATCGGCCGTGACGTACGCATGGTGATGAAGTCCCGTGGGAAGCTGCTGATCCGCAAATGGGGAGGCATTTTTGGGTTGCATACGCTCACTGCTCTTGGCTGTCGACGGCCAAGGCTAGGAGAGAAGGATCCAAGTTGTCAAGAAGATTCCAATAATGATACTATTTTGGAATATAAGTGACTGCGCGACCCTCGGGTCTGGCGGGCAAGATCTGTACGCTTCAAAAAGAGGTGATGTCCGATGATCGAAGTGCACTACTCACCCACGCCCAACTGTTGGAAAGTGGTGATCATGCTCGAGGAGGCGGGGCTGCCGTACGTTCTGCGGCGCTACGATCTCTTCCAGGGTGAACACTTGGTACCCGCCTTTCGCCGAATCAATCCCAACAACAAGCTGCCGGCCATCGTCGACACTGCCCCTGCCGATGGCGGAGCTCCCCTGGCGATCTTCGAGAGCGGTGCGATCCTGATCTATCTCGCCGAAAGATCGGGGCAATTCCTCTCGCAGGAGGTCCGCAGCCGCACGGTCACGTTGCAATGGCTGGCGTGGCAGATCTCCGGCTTGGGGCCAATGATGGGTCAAGCGAGTCATTTCGTACGTTATGCGCGAGAGCAGCATCCCTACAGCATCAACCGCTACGTGAAAGAGAGTCGCCGCCTGCTGCATGTACTGGAATACCGGTTGCGTGAGTCCGAGTACCTCTCCGACGGGTACTCGATTGCAGACATTGCAGTGTGGCCCTGGATCAAGTTCGTCGCGCTCCTGGAGATCGATCTTGCGGAGTATCCGCAAGTCAACCGATGGCACGAGGCGGTGCAGTCGCGTCCGGCTGTCGTCAGGGTTTTCACTTCGCCTCAGACTGCTCCAGACCCTGCCTATGTCCAGGAGAAGCGCCAGCTGACCGACGAGGAATGGTCGAATACGTACGGTGAGCGAATGTTGGCCGCCGCCCGCGAGATACCTTGAGCGCACCGGACATGGTTGGGCGGAAGGTCACGTTGACCTTCGACAATGGTCCGGATCCGCAGGGCACGACCGCGGCAGTCCTGGATGTGCTGCTGCAGAGAAGTCTCAAGGCGAGCTTCTTCGTCACCGGTCAACAGATCTGCCTGCCAGGAGCCCGGGCGCTTGCCGAACGCGCACACGCCGAAGGCCATTGGATTGGCAACCACACGTTCAATCACTGCACGATGTTTGGCGATAGCAGCGATCCTGAGCTTCCCGAAAAGGAGATCGGCGCCACGCAAGAACTCATTGGAAACCTTGCGCATCCTGGCAAGCTTTTCCGACCGTACGGCGCCGGCGGAATACTAGGTCCCAGCCTGCTGAGCGCAGATGCAGTCGACTACCTTGTCCGCGGCAAGTACAGCCTGGTGTTATGGAATTGCGTGCCGCGCGATTGGGAGGACGGCGCTGAATGGGTAGGCCGTTGCGTTGAGGACATTCTTCTTCGGCACTGGTCGGTCGTCGTGCTGCATGACCTGCCGGAGGGCGGAACGAAGTTTCTGACCATGCTGCTTGATCGCCTGGATGCAATCGGCGCGCAGATGGTTCAGTCGTTTCCCGCAGCCTGCGTCCCCATCTGCAAGGGGCAAGTGCGAGCCGATCTGACAGGCCTTTGCCCGTCCTGACCGGCAACTCAAGGGTCGAAGAAGAGCGCGGGGTCTGCCTGTTGCAACAGGGTGTCGGTGGTGCGTTGAATGTGTTCGCTCAATAACCAACACGCGCGTTCGCTATCACGTGCGATCACGGCGTCGAATATTTCGCGGTGCTCCACGTTAGCTGGCCGCTCGACCGCCGGTCCTTGGACGGAGAGCCGTCTGTACCGTTCACCGTGGTCGTACAGGGTGTCACGAAAGGTGAGCAGCCACGGCGACCCACAGGCCTCCAGCATCGTGCGGTGAAAGTCACGATGTCTGTGCTCCCAACCTTGGCCGAGTATCCTTTCGCCATCGACGAAGGCCTCGGTCTTGGAGAGACGATGGAACGCTGCTACGACGCGAGACTCCCACTCGTCGTCGCCATTGGCGATGGAGCTTGCCAGGGCGGCGCTTTCCAACTTGATGCGCATCCGGGTGACATCGATGAGGTCGGCCTTTGAGACAGGGGCCACATGATAGCCACGATGCTCTCGCAGAACGGTCAGTCCATCTCCAGAAAGGCGCACCAGAGCCTCGCGCAAGGGACTGATCCCCACCCCGTACTTCTCACACAGCTCCTCGGCGCGGAGTCTGGCTCCGGGACGGAGGCGGCATTCCAGTATGTCCCGCCGTAAACGCTGGTAGGTATCGGTCGCCCGTGTACGGGCTGCGGTCACGACTTCGCCGAGGTCGTCCTTTGTCACTGCCGTCAAATCGCGGTTCTTCATGGGGATGCTCCAAGCAGCCTTTCCCGGCCGCCGCTGGACCTTACGTCACGTGTATCCTGCAGGGCAAGAGAAATCGTATTTTCTTCACAATAATCCAAATCATAATAAATATTGGAAACTTCTTGACATTTTATTAAATCTCCGTCATACAGGCAAGCGTGACCCGTTGCGAAGCGCTGAGAGGGGGATAGGCGTGACAAATTCGATCGGAACGGCCAGAACTCTGGTTGCCTTTATCTCTGCGCTTTTCGTGGGCGCTGCCGCACTGGCGCAAGCGCCGCCGACGAAGGGATCACAACCCGAGGGTGAGCTCCAGGAGATTGTCGTTACTGCGCAGAAGCGGGCTGAGAATATCAATAACGTGCCGCTGTCGATTGCCACAGCGTCGGGTGATGAGCTCAGGGAACGGGGCATCTACGACCCCACCCAGCTGGAAGTGCTCGCTCCGGGATTCTCGTACCAAAAGAGCTCGTACGGCGTGCCGGTGTTTTCACTTCGCGGCGTCGGGTTCTACGACACCACCCAGGGGGTAACGCCGGCGGTGGCGGTGTACGTTGATCAGATTCCGTTGCCGTACTCGGCCATGACGCGAGGGGCGGGACTGGATGTTGAACGAGTGGAAGTACTCAAAGGCCCACAAGGCACCTTGTTCGGGCAGAACTCCACCGGCGGCGCCGTGAACTACATTGCCGCCAAGCCTCTGGACACTCTTGCCTATGGAACGACGGTGGACTATGGCCGATTCAACGCGCTCAATTTCGAGGGTTATCTGACTGGACCCCTCACCAGCACACTGCGAGCGCGATTGGCGGTCCGCGTCGAGCATCAGGATGACTGGCAATATAGCTACACCCGCTCTGCGAGCCTGGGGAGAAAGGAATACCACGCCGCACGCCTGCTGCTGGATTGGGACCCTACTTCAGCGCTCTCCTTCGAGTTGGGCTTCACAGCCTGGAGAGACGGCTCCGATACCCAGGCTCCCCAGGCTCGACAGCTCGCCTTCCAGTCGATTGACCCTCGCGCAGCCAATCCGGTCGCGATCGCCGCTTTGACCAACTACCCGCTGGCTCCGGCAGATGCTCGTGCCGCAGATTGGGATCCGGGGCGGAATTACGCGCAGAACAACCGCTTCACCCAGACGACGCTGCATGGTGAGTGGCTCGCAGCGGATAGAATTACCGTGACATCCCTGACGGCTTACTCGCGCTACCACACCTTTTCGCTGACAGATGGCGACGGCACCGATTATACGTCGCTGACACCCGTGCCCGATGCGTTGCTGACATCGCTCTCCCAGGAACTCCGTCTTGCCGGGGACCTGAATGACAAACGAATTCAATGGATGCTTGGCGGCAATTACAACTACTCGAAGGCGTTTGAAGACCAGTTCACCTATACGGGCGGAACCTCGCATATCCTGCTGGGCCACCCTTTTCTCTCCACGATACTCCACAATCACCAGAGGGTGGACACGCGCGCGGCGTTCGCGAGCCTCAATGTCGGCCTGAGTGACCAGTTCACTATTCAAGGGTCCGCCCGGTATACCACTGAAGAGCGCAAGTTCGAGGGATGTATCAGTGACTCCGGTGACGGCACGCTAGCAACGACGTTTGCGACCTTGGCGACCATCCTGTCAGGTTCGCCTAAGACCTTGCTTCCCGGACAGTGCATTACCCTGGACGCCAACTTCCAATCAGTACTGGTCCACAAAACGCTGGATGAGAATAACGTGTCATGGCGGGGCAGCCTGAACTGGAAACCGAACGATGACACGCTGCTCTACATCTCATCGACCAAGGGTTACAAAGCCGGAAATTTCAGCACCATTCCGGGTCTTACCCCTGAGCAGTTCGATCCGCTGCGGCAGGAATCCGTGCTCTCCTATGAGACCGGCTTCAAGACCACGCTGATGGGCCATACACTGCAACTGAACGGCGCGATGTTCTATTACGATTACCGGGACAAGCAACTGTTAGGCTCCATTCAGAACCCGGTGTTTGGCACCTTGCCGGGCTCGGTGGCGATTCCGAAGTCCCGCATTCTCGGTTGGGAGAGCGACCTTACATGGCGGCCTGCGGAGAGCTTCAGAATGACGGCCGCGGTAAGCTACGTTGACTCGAAGATCAAATCGGACCCGCCTCTGCCGATCGACCCCTATGGAAAGCTGACGACTTTTGTGGGTGAAAGCTTTCCCTACACGCCAAAGTGGCAAGCCTCGACAGACGCGGAATACCGGTTCCCAGTGAGTTCCCTCGGAGGCTTTGTCGGAGCCACCGTCACCTATCGGTCCTCCACGTATTCCAATTTCGGCGAGAATGCCCTCTTCCTGCTCAATGAGCGCACGCTGGTCGATCTTCGGGCAGGCCTGAGGGGTGCGCACTGGCGTGCGGAGGTTTACGGCAGAAACGTTACCAACGAACTGTATTACATCCAGACATCGCGCCTCACGGACACGGTAGTGAGTTTTTACCGGAATGCCGACTACATACGGCGTGCAAGTGAGTTACCAATACTGACAACGGTATCGGATACGCGTTCGATAGCTCACCCTGTCGCAAGTAAGGGCGCTGACACTTAGAGACAAACGCAGATTCTTCCGTTATCGACTTGCGGAGATTATGAATGTCTGCGCTTTGGCAATTTCCGTAGTGACCAGCAACGAGCCGTCTTCGCGCCATGTCATTGACCCGCTGCCGTCGGCATTTCCACCACTCCTTCGGTCCAGATGCCCTAGCACTTTATCGTTCTTGGTAACGCTGTAGGTTTTCGTTGGCTCCAACTGCCTCACAGTGAATTGGACCTGTTTCTCAGCAATCGGTCCAGGTTCCAGCGTCACAATCAGGGCATCTTTCGTTTTGTCATAGAAGGCCTGACTCACGTTGGTGCTGAGGGCATCGACATTGCTTATATAGGGCTGCCGGTACTGCTCTTCGCCCCAAGGCTGATTGTAAAGCTTGTAAAACGCTCCCCCTTTGTTGAGCCGCGCCATGGGAATGAAGACATTGCCAGTCCACGGATCGATTCCGTGCGAGTTGCCGTTCTCATCCACCGAGTAATCGTCGCTGCGCGGATAGTAGTATTCGCCGTTTTCCCAGACCGATTTGTAGTTGCGCTGTGCGTACGCAAGCATTTTGTCCACGGCTTCCTTGTCTCCGACCTCCGCGGCGTAAGCGAGGAACAATCCCCATGCCACCGAAGCGTAAGCATGGATCGGGTCATCGAACGTGCTAGGCGCTTTGGCAAATTCGCCGGTCAGGTAGAACTTCAATGCCTCGTCACGGGCACGGCCACCTACTCCGTAGTAAGCCGCCTCCACGAACTTCCTGTCCCAGGCATGATTGAACATGCCGCTCCATCCACCGATGTCACGAACCATCGGCGATAGCGGGACAGGTTTCTGATCAGCAGCCCGGTCCTCCCACGACGTCCGGACCACTTCACTGTAGGTATACGTCTTGGGATCGATAAAGCCTTTCGCGACCCACGAATTCTTCATCTTTCGCAGGATATTTCCGTAATCCGTGCCGTGAACCTGGTCGTAGTGCAAAAAGCCGACACTGGACGGCGCCTGACACGCCCAGAAGATGCGAGCCGGCTCGCAGGCGGAGCCCACATAGTCTGAATCCACCACTTCCTGGTGGATGTTCTTGGCGATGTCGCCCAATGAATAGCGGAATTTGATGAGGCCGTTTCCCATTCCCTGGCCGCGGTAAAAGAAGGTAAATGCTCCGGGCTGATCGTACTTGCGATCCCCGTACAGCATTTCGTACGCTGCACCCAGCTGCAGGAGGTAAGCCTTCAGCATGATGTTGTCTTTTGCGATCGGATCCATCCATCCCGGTTGCATATCATTCAAGATCCCGCCTCGTGCTCCGCTCCGACTGGAGAACATCCAGCGCTCCCATATGTCTGGGTGCTGCAACTTCTGGATGTTCGCGTCGATCGCCTCCCGATACAGTTCTCGATATGCAGGTGTGTACTGGTGTTGCACCAAAGCCAGGGTCATCCCCGAAAACGCCAGTTGAAATTGCTGAGTGCACTCGGTCAGCAGCCACTGCGAGCCGTAGCCGGACCAGTCACCCGGCAGCTGATGGGCCATCTTCACCAAGTGACGGATATGACCGAGTTCCGTCTCCGTGAGCTTCGGATAGTCGTTGGGATTCACGGCCCGCGATGACGGGGACACAGGGGAGAAAGCCGCGGCGGAACCTGCTCCTGAAAACAAGACAAGCGACAAAATCACTGCTTTTTTTGAGGTGTTCATAAATTCAATTTCTCCAATCACCACCAAGCTCCACTGCAATCCATGACAAGGCTCGCGTGGTCATCCTGGTTGTACGGGCCCCACTGTTGCGAGACCGCCCCGCACTGGTAGACGATCTTGACCCGCTTCCCCAGGAAGCCTGATCCCGGATCGATGTCTTTTCCAGCGGTCAGGTTGTAGCCAATCGGTATCTCGCAAAGCTCCGTGCCATTGCACGCCGCGACGGACTTGTTCGCTTCCGTCGTGCAGTCATAGGTCTTGCCAGGAGACTTGACAGAAGATACGAGACAGGACGTGATCTGCATGCTGACCTTGCCGGACGCGACCGGAATGTCCAGCGCGTGTACTGCAGCCTCCGCCAGCAAAACGGACGCAGAAAACGCCACAGAAATCTTGATGCAATGCCTCATGACAGCTCCACCTCATCACTTTAGTTTGGACATTTGCAAGGCGCGTGCCATGAGCGACGCCTACGGAGGGCTCATTTCGCCCGCGCGGGGCACCCCGGCTGATGAATACCTGTCAAGATCTTGGACAACGGGACTGTTCAGAAAGTGAACACAAAAAATCGGTCGCAAACAGGCTGCATCCGAGGCAGGTAACCGGCGTCATCCCCGGCCATGATCGGACAGATGCTTCATCTTCTTGTAGATTGTGGTCCTCGAGATGCCCAGCGCGCGAGCGGCCGCGGAGACATTGTCCCCGTGCTCACGCAAGGCTTGGCGAATCGCCTGCTCCTGCGCCCCCCTTGTACGTCGTCGCCGGACTTTGCAACAGCGCCTCCGATTCCGTCGATGCGGCGCCTTCCAGCCGCTGAAATTCGTCGGCAAGATCCACCACGTCGATCGGCCTGCCCACCGAACGCAGCGCGCACAGTTGTCGCACTGTCTGTTCCAGCTGCCGGATGTTTCCGGGCCACGGGTGTGAGTGCAACCGCACGAACGCCGCCGACGTGATGATGCGCTCGAGGGGAATGCTCTCCCCTTGAGGTCCGTACGCCCGGCGCAGTAGCGCCTCGATGATATCCGCTATATCCGTGCGCTCCCGGAGCGGCGTCAGCCGAAGCGTAAAGCCGTTCAGGCGATAGAATAGATCTTCCCGGAACACGCGCTGGGCACTCAGCTGCTCGAGGCGGTGGTGAGTCGCGCTGATGAACAGCACATCGACCGGGATCTCCCGGTCCCCGCCGATGCGCATGACGGTGCACTCCTGCAGTACACGCAGCAGCCGACTCTGCATCGCCAGCGGCATGTCGCCGATCTCGTCGAGGAACAGGATACCGCCGTGGGCCAGCTCGATCTTGCCCTTGGCGCCGCCCTTGCGAGCGCCCGTGAAGGCGCCGTCCGCGTACCCGAAGAGTTCCGCTTCGATGAGACTTTCAGGAATCGCCGCGCAATTCAGTGCGAGGAACGGTCCCATCGGACGTACGCGTTCATGCAGGGTACGAGCGAAGAGCTCCTTGCCCGTCCCGGTCTCGCCTTGCAGCAGAACCGGCAGTCCATGGGCGAGCGCACGCGTTGCCTTTTCCAGTCCTTGAGCGAGCGCTTCGTCGCGGAGGACCAGATTCCGGTTTACGGTCCGGCCCGGCGCTCGCGCGAGCGCACTCTTCTCGCGAGGCGCCTGCGGGCGCGTGGGCTCGATCCGCGCATACGTCAAGTTTCCTGCGTGCGAGCGGATCTTGACCATGTCCGGCTCGTCGGAACAGATGCTCTGGAGCCGGTCGATCGACGTCTCAAAAAGCGACTCCAGCTGGAGCAGCGTCGACCCCAGCCGCGGCAGCGACAGGAGCTGCTGCGCGGTCCGGTTCGCCCCCAGGATGCGGCCTTCGGGGGTCACCGCGAGCAGGGCTTCCGACGGGGTTCCGACCAGGCGATCGTCGAAATGGAAGTGCACCAGCGTGCATCCCTCCAGGTCCCGAAACATACTGTTTTCGATGTGCCGGGCCGCTAGCGCGACCATGTTGGCTGCCATCGGCGCCGTTTGAACATCGATGCCGGAAAGATCCAGGGCGCCGACCTGGTCTCCGTCGGGCCCCACCAACGGCGCACTGGCACAGAAGAAGCTCGAGAGCTCGTGGAGGTAATGCTGGTCCCTGGCAACGACCACCGGATGCCCGAGTTCCAGGACAACGCCCGGCGCCGTGGTGCCGATGTCCGACTCGGCCAGCGAGCGGCCCGGGTGCATCAGGGCGCGCAGTTCGTTGGGTGCCGAGAGTGGATCACCGACCGAACAGATCACCTGCCCGCGCGTGTTCAAGCACAGGGCCAGCCAGCGCGCCGATCCCAGCCCGCCGTAAAGCCTCACCATTTCCGGGCTCGCGTGCGAGAGCAGCCGCTGGTTCTCCTCGATCGTCCTGCGTTCCATCGCGCGGGAGACCGAGTTGGTGAACAGCACGGTGTCCTTGCGTCGCAGACCGTGCTTGATCGACCGTTTCCAGGATGCGGTCAGCAGGTTGACGCCCGAGGACCTGGTCGTGAGCTGGCCACCCTTGCCGAGTAGCTGCTCCTCGATATCATCCCGCTCGTTAGTCATAGTAGCGCCCGGATTATGTAGCGCGAATGCGCCCTGATCGTCATCCCACGTTAATCAATCGGTCACTCACTGGCAATCCCTCCACGCTGAGCACCGTTCAGCCCGTACCGGTGCTGAGCGCGCTGCGCAGGGAAGCCGTCAGGTCGGGGATGCTGGACTCCGCGGAGACCTGCCTCTGGAACTGCCCTTTGGGGTCCAACACATAAAACGCGCTGCTGTGATCCACGCCGTAAGTCCCGTCGCTCGCGCGGGGCTGCTTTTCGGCATACGCGTGAAAAGTTCGCTCGGTCGCGCTGATCTCGGCCGGGCTTCCAGTGAGACCCGTAAATCGCGGGCCGAACGGTTGCAGGTAGGTCTTGAGCGCCTGCGGCGTATCGCGCTCCGGATCGATGGTGATGAAGGCCACTCGCACGCCATTGCCTTGACTGCCCAGGGCATCCAGCGCTTTCGAGAGTTTGAACAGTGCCGCCGGGCATGTATCCGGACAATTCGTGAAGCCAAAAAAGACCACGAGCCACTCCCCCCGGAAGGTTCGATCGGTCACCACGGCTCCGCGCGAATCCGTGAGCGAAAAGGCGCGGAGCCGATTCGGCGCCGCCTGCGCCGAGTTGATCGCGCCCGATGGCGCGGATGGCCCGCGGCTGGCTCCGGCAGAACCACAGCACACCGCGACGACAAGAGCCGCGATGCACACCCCAGTATCAAAACTGCCCTTCATCTAAATCCTCGCGCCGTCGCCAGGACCCAGCAGCGACTGGAGCTGCTGGGCACTCACGCCGCCCATGACCAGTTTGTCCTCGCACAGGAACGCCGGCACCCCGGAGATCTCCATGTCCTCGGAGAACATCCGCACCTGCTGCATATAGCGCCGGGTCTCGTCGGACTGCGAGTCCCGCTCGATCTGATCCACGTCGAACTTCAGGCCCCGCACGGCATCCAGGATACGTTCCTGGGTCAGCTCACCGCCCTCCTCCATCAGACGGGTGTGGAGATCGGCGAACTTGTCCGGATCCTGTCGGTAGGCTGCAATCGCAATGCGCGCCGCATACTCGGACAGCGCACCGCCAATCGGGTACAGGAGCACCGCCACCCGAACATCCTTCCTCGCCGCCACGGCTTCCCGCACCGACGCAGCGCTCGCGCGGCATGGCACGCACGTGTAGTCGGTGAACTCCAGCAGCACGCGCGACGCATCCGGGCTACCAAGCGTAGGCGTGAACGCCACATGTGACAGGAACTGCCACTTGCCCCGCATGAGCTGCCTACGCTGCGACCCCTCCGCAGCGAGCTTCCGGTTCAACAGCACATTTCGCACCCGCTCGAGGATCTCGGGATGGTCCGCGAGATATTCCGGCTTCGCCAGCAGCTCTGCCCGCATCACCTCGGGATCCGCCCGGAATCGGCCGATCCCGAGCGCGACCAAGGCGCCGGCCGCGGCGCCCAGCAGGAAGGCAATGAGGATCTTGCGCTGCATCGGGCGTCCTGGTTGCCGTCAGAATCCCGGCATGCGCAACACGGCCTTTACCACGTTGCCTCGCTCGGACTCCGCAACCGCCTTCTGGATGTCGCCGAACTTGAACTCGGTGACCAGCTTGTCGAACGGGAAACGGCCTTGCCGGTACAGGTTGATCAGCCGCGGGATGAATTCGTGGGGAACGCTGTCGCCCTCGATGATGCCGCGCAGGCCCCGCCCGAACAGGATGCTGTTCATGTCGAGCTCGAGCATCGTGCCCAGGCGGGAGACGCCCATCACGCCGCAGGTGCCCGTCAGGGTCAGCGACTCCACGGCCTGCCGCACGACTTTCGGGAGCCCGGTACATTCCAGGGAGTTGTGGACGCCCGAGCCGGTGATCGTCTGGATCGCCTTCACCGGGTCGTCCGCCCTCGGATCGATCGCATGCGTCGCACCAAATTTCAGGCCGAGCTCGCGTCGGACCGCCAACGGGTCCACGGCGATCACGGTCGCACAGCCGCACAGCGCGGCGGCCATGATCGCGCTGAGACCCACGGTGCCCACGCCAAAGATGGCAATCGCCGAACCAGCCTGAGGTCGCAAGGTATTGATGACGGCCCCGGCACCGGTCTGGACACCGCAACCCAGCGGCCCGAGCAACCACAGGGGCGCCTCCCGGTCGACCTTGACCGTGTTGCGCTCCGCAGCCACGGCATAGGTGCCGAATGAACTCTGCGCAAAGAAATGGCCGTGCACCACCTCACCATTCCGGGACAGAGCACTGCTGCCGTCCGGCCGGGTGCCCAGAAAGTTTCTCTGGTACAGCTGATGGCAATACGCCGGCTTGCCCGCAATGCAGCTGGGGCAGCTCTGACAGCTGCTGAACGACAGTACGACGTGATCGCCGGGCTGAACGCGGGTGACCGCACGCCCGACCGATTCGACCACGCCGGAGCCTTCGTGACCGAAGACGCACGGCAACGGCACGGGGAAGTATTGGTCCCGGCAGACGAGATCGGTGTGGCAGATGCCCACCCCCGCGATCTTGACAATGACCTCATCGTCGCGCGGACTCTCGAGCGCCAGCTTCTCGATCTCGAACGCCCCGCCGTTGGTGCGAACGACTGCGGCTTCAATTTCCATCAACGCACTCCCCCACTTCTATGTCTCCCCGTTCTTTAGTTCGCTACCAGCACGAACGTGTGGGAAGCACTGATGCTGGTGGCCACCCTGACCGTGCCATCCTCCCGCCAAGTCGTCGACTCCGGTGCGTGCTTCGGACTGAGCTCGCCGACCGACTGTCCGTCCTAACCGCGAACACCCGCGGTGAGCTTCCACTGGTCCGTGAATTTGTAGGAGCCTTCGGCGAACACCGCGTACTGCTTCAGGTGGTACTTGCTGTGATCCTCGTAGGCGACACCGTCGGGGTTGGCGTCCGCGCCACCTGCGCTGAGGTATGCCAGCTGGGGTAGCGCGTTGTATTGGTAAACCTGGGACGTCAGTTCACTGTAGAAGACGCCCGCCACCCACTGAAATGCCCCATCGCCCCGCGAGGTGACGCGATCCTCTTCGCTGAACTGCTCCACGTGATCGCTGTTCAGGTAGGGATTCGGAAGGAAGCCAGGCACCCCGAAGAACGTGTTGTCGAGGCTCTGCCCGACCTCGGTGTCGTCGGTCTGCCACCAGGCGTTGTGGATCCACTTCGCCGTGGTCGACGTGAACGACACGGGACCGAATTCATAGTTGACATTGAGCGAGTAGATCTTGAACGTATCGGCCAGGTAGTCCGGAATGTCCACCGGCTGATAGTGCGCCAGCTGGTCGAGCCCGACCGAGGTGTCGGCCTGCTGGAGGCCGCCTAGGTGGATGCCTTGGTACATCGCGAACAGGTCCACGGTCAGCTGCTCGGTCGGCGTGAAGCGGAGTGCCGCCCGCCCGCCCATCAATCGCTGCCAGTTATAGTTATTGTACTTTGCGACCACCGGTGCCGCTTGGACATTGCCCCGCGTGCAGGTGATGAACACGCAATCCCCGCCGGGCCCGAGCGGGAACGGGCTCGCGACGATGCGGTCGATGAAGCCGTGCTCGTATTTGTCGGTGCCGACGATGCGCAGGGCCAGAATGTCCTCCTTGATCGGAAGGTTCAGCATGGCGCTCGTGCCCCAGTTCGTCCCGCCGTGCTGGGTGTGACTCACGTTCGTCTGCGCGGCCGCATCGAACCCCTTTGAACTCGGCGGCGTGGTGATCAGGCGGATCGTGCCGCCCATCGAGCCGGCCCCGTACAACGTACCCTGCGGTCCACGCAGTACTTCGACACGCTCCAGGTCAAAGAGGTCCGGGTCGATGGCAGCCTTGCCCATGAAGGAGTTCGCCGAGGCGGCGAGCGGCACGTCGTTGACGTACAGGCCCACAGTGGCCGAGGAGCCACCGCTCGAGGGCAGGCCGCGCATCTCGTACTCGGTCTGTCCGGGGGCGAACTGCTTCATGGAGATACCCGGGATTTCGGCGGCCAGGTCCTCGAGACGCGAGATTCCACGCGCCTGCAATTGCTCGCCGGTCACCGCCGTGATGCTGATGGGAATCTTCTGCACCGTCTCCTCGCGCCGCTCGGCGGTCACGACGATTTCCTGCAGAACGTCCTCGGTGCTCGCCGCAGGATTCCTCTGCTGAGCCATTGACACTGCGGGAACCGACAGCGCCGCCGCCGCAACGCATCCCAGGGTGCGGTCGCCCAGCCATTTCAAAGCATCAATCGCCTTCATATGTTCAAATCCATCCCCGTTTGGTTGTCTGTCTAAGGGTTCGAATCTGCCAGTGCGCGGCGCAAAATTTTCCCGTGCTGGTCTTCGGGAGGTCTTCGCAGAACACCACGGCGCGCGGAATTTTGTAGGCCGCCAACTGAGGGCGGCAATGCTCGATGATCTCCTGCCACCATCGGTTATCAGGAGCGCCGCCGCGCGACCGCGCAGCTCGGCACTCCTCTCACGCGCGACGATGACCGCCTTGGCACCACAGTCCTGTACGATGAACGCCACCTCGTCGGCGGTAAGTAGGATGTTGCAGGGATTGACTACGGCACCGAGCCGGAGCGCACCGTAGTACGAGACCATCCAGCGCCACCCGTTTTCCATCCAGATCGTGACACGGTCACCCGGCGCTAACCCGCGCGCCCGAAGCTGTCCCGCAAAGGTTGTGGACAGGCGATCAAGTTCATCAATCGCCAGTGTTCGGTCCGGTGTCACCACGGCGGGTTTGCCGGCAAATCGTGCAGCCGACGCTGACAACATTTGACCAATCGTGAACTGCACGAACACTCCCTTTAAGCCTTGCCCAATGTTCTGCAACATGCGTGCCATCAACGCAGTTAGCGAATTCGTGGGATGCCCTTTGGCGACGAGGCGAGTGATGCGAGATGAGTGTTCAGAAAATAAACAAGTGGGTGCTGACATGTTCTCTAACTGAACAGCGATACACCCGCTGTAACATCGAGGGCGGGGGCATACACTCAGCCCATCCTTAGTCAAAGCGATCGTCCGCCCACCCGATCAAAGCGGTAAGGTCCGTCCCATTACTTTTGAAATTCATTACACGCCCAAGCCGCCTTGCGGTAATTTGTGGGGTGCTACCTAACGAGTTTCCGGAGGATCGTGCCGTGCCAAATGATGACGTAGATGAACCTTTGATTCAGAAAGAAAGAAGGAAAATTTAGTAGATTTGTTGGATGGGTAAGAGGGATGACCAAGGCGGGGAAGAAAGGGAAGCAAATCCTGTAAAATTCTTCTAGAAACCTGCCACAGCATCAGCAATTCACCGTTAAGCACCGCACATCGGACCTGCAGAAGCAAATGGGCGGCTCGCTTTCACGGGCTCGCATCGTCGCTCACGGGTGGCACCTCAATCGCACCCCGCTGCCGAGCGCAGCAACCCGCGCGCAATGATCAACTGCTGTATTTGAGAGGTACCCTCGTAGATCCGCAGCACACGCACATCTCTGTAAAAGCGTTCGACCTTTGTGGCATTCATGTAACCGGCCCCCCCATGGATTTGCACGGCTCGGTCCGCAATGCGGCCTACCGCCTCGGTGGCGAAATATTTGGTGCACGCAACATCATTACTGACAAGTTCACCGGCATCATAGCGTCGTGCCACATCCTCCACCATGACGCGCGAGGCAAAAGATTCCGTTCGACTGTCGGCAAGCATTCCTTGTATCAACTGGAATTCACCGATCGCCTGGCCGAACTGCTTGCGCTGCGTTGCGTATCGTACGGACTCGTCGATCAATCGATCGCTCATGCCGCTTGCGAGTGCCGAGAGGTGGATGCGGCCGCGGTCCAACACCTTCATGGCCGTCTTGAACCCCATTCCAGGAATTCCACCGATGATAGAGCTGGCCGGTACGATGCAATCATCGAACACCACATCGGTCAGAACCGTGCCGCGCTGGCCCATCTTGCGCTCCGGCTTGCCCAGGCTTAGGCCCGGCGTGCCCGCCGGCACAATGAATGCACTAATTCCCGAGGCTCCCTTTTTATCCGGATCGCTGCGGGCCATTACCGTAAACACACCCGCACGCGGTGCGTTGGTGATATAGCGTTTCACACCATTCAGCCGGTACGTATCGCCTTGGCGCACGGCTGTCGTGCGCAACGAGGCGGCGTCCGACCCCGCTCCGGGTTCGGTCAAGGCAAAGGAGGCAATCACCTCCCCACTCGCCAGTCGCGGCAGCCATAGCTCCTTTTGCTCCTCGGTTCCATCGATGACGATCCCCTGAGAGCCGATCCCTACCGTGGTGCCGATGACGGAGCGAAAAGCAAGGCTAGCGCGACCTAGCTCGCGAACGATCCCCGCCTCCTCACTCATTGTAAGCCCCAGTCCCCCGTATTCCACCGGAATGGAGATACCGAACAGGCCCTGTCCTCGCATCTCAGCAATAATCTCCTCGGGTACGGCATCCTCCGCTTCGACCCGGTCCTCGCTGGGAATGAGTCGTTCCTCCACGAACCGACGCACCGCACCGCGAAGTATCTCAAACGTTTCCGCGTCCATCCGCATACCCTCCGGAAACTCTCTGCGACAGCCTCATAGCGACCTCGCTATCACAACCTTCATGATCTCGTTGGCGCCGCCATAGATGCGCGAGACACGGGCATCCTTGTACATCCGTCCGATCTTGTATTCGCTCATATAGCCATAGGCGCCGTGCAACTGAAGGCAGTCGTCGACGATCCTGTTCTGGAGTTCGGTGATCCAGTATTTCACCATCGCCGCCCTAGTGTCGGATAGAGCACGGCTCAGGACGAGCTTCAAGCAATCGTTCAGGAATATCCTCGATATCGTCGCCTGAGTTTTGGCCTCGGCGAGCTTGAATTGGGTGTTTTGGAAGTCGAAGATTGCCTGGCCAAACGCCTTGCGCTGCTTAACGTAATCGATCGTCTCGGAGAGCGCCGTCTCGATCATCGCCTGCGCTTGGATGGCGATGATGAGCCGTTCGCGTGGCAGCTCGGCCATCAGTTGCTTGAAACCGAGCCCCTCCTTGAGCCCGAGCAGGTTCTCAGAGGATACCCAGACATCATCGAAGAAAAGCTCTGAGGTGTCTTGGGCCTCGCAACCGATCTTGTCGAGGTTACGGCCACGACGGAACCCCTCGACTTGATCGGTCTCCACGACCAGGAGGGAAATACCCTTCCCTCCTGCCTCCGTGTCGGTCTTGGCGGCGACGACAATGAAGTTCGCGAGTTGCCCGTTCGTGATGAAGGTCTTTTGCCCACTGATGCGATACCCGTTGCCGTCGCGGTGCGCCGTTGTCCGCATCCTCTGAAGGTCCGAGCCGACATTCGGCTCGCTCATAGCCACGGCCGCAATCAGCTCGCCATTGGAGAGCCGCGGAAGCCAGCGATATTTCTGTTCTTCGGTGCCGTGAGCGACCACATAAGGGGTGACCACGCCATTATGCAGCGAGATGGCGAAGCCGCTGACGTCGCGGCGTGCAACCTGGTCGATGACGATGACGTCGTGCCGAAAGTCGCCGCCGGCACCGCCGTATTCCTCCGGAACCGAGACGCCGAGCAAGCCTTGCTTGCCGGCCGTGGTCCAGAAGTCCCGCTCCACGATGCCGTCGTTGCGCCATTTCTGGACGCGCTCGGGCGGAGCTTCGCGCTGCAGGAACTGCGCCACAGAATTCGCGAAGATCGGTAGATCGTCCTCCGCCATGAATTCGGGCTCGGCAACTTCTAGCATCGGACACTCTCAAATTGAGCGCATGCAGGAGTCGTCAGCAATGCAGTACCGCGCAGACCACAGGCAAGTTTCGATGTATCCGTCATGTATTGTACCGATCGATGCTCCCCGATCAGCGCGGCTCGAACCGAACTTGCAACTTGCCGGCGCGCGGCGTCGCGTAGAGGTCGGTAATGGCTTTGGGAAGGTTGCCGAAACCCTCGACGACGTTCGTCACCGGTTTGAGCGCGCCGACCAGCAGGTGCCGGGAAAGATCGTCCTCGGCCTTCAGCCGCTCGTGATAGAACGCGTCGACGATCCAGGCCTCGGATTTGATGTTCCGCTGCTTCAGGATGGTCTCGACCGTCTCCGATATGCCGAACGTCCGTCGTAGCGAAGGACGCTCGCGCTTTAGCTCGCCCACCGCATCGGCATATAATGCCGCTGCGCTTCCATACGAGAATAGACGCCCGTTCTGGTTCATGATTGCCGTGACCATCTCCGTAAGAGCGCCGCCGACGCCGTCAGAAAAGACATCGATGCCCCGTGGGAATGCGCCCTCGAGCTGCTCCCCGAAATCCCGGGCCGTGTAATCGATGCATTTGTCGATCCCAAGGGTCTCCAACACCCAATCGCAGCGATCGGCGCCGCCGCCAAATCCCACTACATAGCAACCGGCAATCTTCGCAAGCTGCGCGACGATCGAGCCGACCGAACCGGTGGCAGCGGCGACTGCTACGCAATCCCTAGGCATCAGCGGACCGCATTCCCGCATGCCGAAATAAGCGGTCATTCCCGAGGTTCCGAACATCTCCATCAGCACTTCCGGTGGCCACATTTTCGCCATTGCCGGTCGGAACACGTAGTTCCATTGGGATTTGGTGCAGTTCAATGCCTTGACCAACTCGCTGGGCGGCCCGTATCCGACTGACGCGCCGTCGCTGCTGATGATCTGGTAATCCTGCCAGCCCGCTTGGCAGGCGATGACATCGCCTTCCTTGAAGGTCGCATCGTGCGATTGAATCACTTCCGCACATGCATAATTACTGCGATCGGTTTCACCAAGCTCGGTCATTCCGCTGGCCATGCGCCAGCGCGTGCCGGAATGGATATTCACCAGCTTGACGCGCACCAGTGCCTGGCCATGCTCCAATTCCGGGATCGGCAGTTCGCGCAGTTCGAATTGCTCCAGACCGAGAACGCCTTTGTCCATCGGCTTGGCAAAAATCCACTGTCGGTATGTTCTGGTCATTCAACGCTCCAGTGCCGTCGGTCGCGAAATTCTTCATCGCTCTACGAGCACAAATCGCAAAGCACCGAGCCTTAACCCCGTCCGCACAAGGATAAAACAAGACATACCTTAGTGTCAATAATATTATCTAATGCGAATGTAGTGAGACAGGATCTCGGACTCGCCGCGGCTCCATCGTCGAGGGCGGACGGCAATGCGCCGCCCGGTTTCAGCTGGGTTGACGCCGGACTTTGCGTCCGGCCACCTTTTTGGCGGCCCGCGCTACCTGTTGAGGATTCACGAAGACGAGGTCGCAGATAAAATCTATCGTTTTCGCAATTTCGTCGCGGTCGAAGGGATCATGACCCGTGGTCGCCTGGAATTCGGCGGCGATCGTGAAGGGCACCGCACAAATCGACAGGATTGCATAGCGAAGCCGTGCCGGATCCACACGCCTGACGGTGCCATCGCGCTGGGCCTCCTCGATCATCTCGACCGCCTCGCGGACTTGCGCGACCAGGAAATTGTCGCACAACCAGGTCAACCGCTCGCTCGGTTGAGCGGCCTCGAAGGTCATGATGCGGTGGACGCCGGGCATATCCGCCAAAAAAGTGACCATGTCGATGATGAGATGCCGGAGCCTGACCGCGGCTGGCGCGTCGCCGACCGACTCGATCATGGCTTTCCTATGCAGCTCCCAGCGGCTCACGACGCGCTTCAAGACCAGTTTCCACAGATCCTCCTTGGAGGACACGTGGTAGACGAAGCGTTGGATCGTGGTGCCCGCCTCCTTGGCGATCTGCCGCATGCTGGCGCCTTGATAGCCGTGAGCAGCGAAGGCATCGAAGGCAGTCCACAGGAGGCGCTCGATCATTTCCGTAGGAGGCTTTCGACCAGCCGGTCTTGCGGCGCGGATCATCGGCGCTGTGCCGGCAACTATATTTTTACGGAGCCTTGGCCCGGCAATCCCTAGCCCCACATGGTCAAGCAGCGCAAAATTCGAGCGCCCAGCGACTGACTCTTGGGCACTCGACCGCCCCCTCGCCCGCTGTCTTTTCGTAGCTCTCATCGTAGTGCCATACCCATCGAGCTACTACCCGGTGACCACCTGCGCGGGCAAGGCTGTTAGATCCGCGATCGCCTGAAATCGCCACGACGTCATCGCCGGTCAGTGTGGCATTGTCGCGTTCATGGCGTCAATACAACGATCCGGACGAGACCCCGTGGTTGAATTCGATTCCCTTCCGCAATTTTGACGGCTAAGCTCGAGTTGGCCGCCGCTCGAGTCGCAGCCGTTCAGCCGAGGTATCAGTATTTGAAGCTCACTGAGACTCCATAGGTCGCCGGCTCGCCGTAGTACTGTTGAATCGAGAACGGACTTTCGAATATTGCCCGAAGATAGTTCGTGTCCGTAACGTTATTGCCGAATAGCGAGAACGACCAATGACCGCTGGGCTCCGTCCAGGCGGCGCGCAGATTGAGAAGGCCATAGCCTCTTTGTGCAAACTGGTTGGCAGGGTCGAAATACATCTTGGTCTGATAGGCGTAGTTGGCATTTAGATCGAGTAGCCCGCGGAAAACGGTCGAACTGTAGCCGAGCGAAACATTCCCACTGATCTTGGGTGTTCTTTGCACGGTATTTCCGGACACATCGGACGGAACGGCCAAGAAAAGGCCGAACGACGGACTAGTCGGATCAACATCGCGGCTATATCGCGGCGCTCCCAGATACCGATCGTAGGTGGCATGGGTGTAGGCGCCATTGGCAGCAAATGTCAGGTGGTCCAACACTCGCGTGGAAAAGTCCAACTCAGCGCCGTAGATCTTCGATTTCGCCGCATTGGTGAGAACAGAGAGAGTGCCATTATATGACGCAACCTGCAGGTCCTTATAGTCATAATAGAAGGTGGAGGCACTGAATTGCGTCGGGCCGTTCGCCAACTTATAGCCCACTTCAAAAGCGTTGATCTTCTCCGGCGCCACAGGCTGTGTAGTCAGTCCGTTGGCGTTGAGCAACCCCGATTTAAACCCTTGCGTATACGAGCCATAAACGCTCGAGGAGCGATCTAACTCATACCGGATGACCGCACGCGGAGTCACACTGTTCCAATCGTCCGATGCAGGATAAAAGCCAGTCGGCTGGGCGGTCATCGCATCCGGCACGTGCAGATTATAGAAGTCACGATTGCTCTCATGGTTATAGCGCAAACCGGCTGTTAGAAACAGCTGAGGCAGAACTTCATAGCTTGTGTCCGCGAACGCGGAATAGGATGTAATCGTGTTCTGCGTGTTCCAAATATCAGCGGGTGGCGCACCGAAAAGAGAGGTATAAAAATTCGGCCACGCGGATCGCTCGCGATAGAAGTAGAGTCCCGTAACCCAAGACCAGGGCCCCCCTGGTTTGGAATTGAGATCCACTTCCTGAGTGATATTGATATCGGTGGACAAAAAATTCTGTTCAAAAATATGTAACGGGCTGGCATCGAAGTCACCGCCTTCGCGCACAATCTCATGTCGGTACATGGAGTAGGACGTCAAATTGGCGAACCCAAGATCGAACCTGCCCGTCAAATAGATCCCTTCAACTTTCGCGTTGAAGCCGAAATCGTTAAGCGAGGCCTCGCCGCGCCGAACCGCGATCGGTGTACCCGGAAACAGGCTCGCGATAGTCATCCCTTGGTAGGCCGAGCCCAGCGTGAGGGTCGGGTCATTCACCTCCATATGCGAGAACCGAAGCAAGAGTGAGTCAGTTCCGGCGTCATTCAACTCGATCTTCAAGCCCGGCCTGACCGAAACGTTGTGATACCGGCCGACATCATTGCTTCCCGTCACGATGTCGGTCTGAAAGCCGTCGCCGCGACCATAGAGCACTGCAAGGTCGCCCGCGATGCGATCGGTAAATCCCATCGTTCCGTACGCTTCAGAGTCCAGTGAATTGTAACGTGCATAGGACACCTTTCCGGAAATCGCGGGCGTTGTCGACGGCTCGCTCGTCGTGACTAAGACCGCTCCGGCGGTCGTATTTCGGCCAAACAAGGTTCCCTGCGGGCCCTTCAGAACTTGGACGTTGGAGACGTTGAGGAAATTGAAGTCCGTAGTGAGCGGACTGTCCATGTAGAATCCATCGATATAAATGCCCACGGCCGAGCCCGTTCCGGGACCCGCGACGGCGGTGCCGACACCGCGTATCGACGGTTGCGCATAGATTCCGGAATTGTCGACGCGAAAAGCCGGCACCATCTGAGTCAGCTGATCCACCGTGTTGACGCCGGCGTTCACAAGGCGATCGGCGCTCAACGACGTGATGGTGATGGGAACGTCTTGCAGGCGCTCCGACCTTCGCTGTGCTGTCACGATGATTTCGTTGAGGCCGGATCTGTCGGAGTCGGAGTCGGACTCGGGAGACTGTATCGTGCCGGACTCAGCGGCTGCAGTTGCCACGCCCGGCGCTACTACGGGCGTCGCGCGATCGGTCCCCTGCGCGTGCGTGGTTGCGGCGATCGCGACGGACGTTGCGGTCACCAGCCACAAAAGCTTTGCTGTTAAAGACATAATCCCCCGGGTCTCAACGCCCCTTTCTCTGGCGTTGGGTTTCCGACTTATATCGGCTGGCGAAAAAAGAACCCACATCTCGTGGCGGAAGCGCCGGATCCACGAATTTGACTCGTTCCTCGAGCATCCGGCGCCAGCACCCCGACTGCCCTTAGCACGCTCGGCACCGTCCCATACGGCAATACACACTACGCTGGAACATGTCCGCGTGATTAATTTATACGTGACATTCTCTGTTGTCAATATAAACCGCATATTCGAATGTTCCTATTATTTGACGATTTTCTCTCACGCGCCAAAAAGGCAGGCGACGGGATCTGTTCTGAGTGTGGCAATTATGTGGTTGGATCGAAGTCTTAACGTTAAGTAGCACGCGTCAATCAAAAAAAATGGCCGTTATAACTCCGTGACATGCGGTGATGCTTGCCGTTTTGACGATGTGGTATTGCTGACCAGCCGTTGCCGCATTGCGCAAGGCGTCTGACGATTGTGCCGACGGACCACCTTCCGTCACGTCCCCGCTCCGGCCGCGCTCGGCGAGAGCGCGACTGACGAAGGGGCCTGGGCTTCAGGAAGCAAGCCTGATATTTTCAAAATAGCGTCGCGTATCGGAATATGTCGCAAGGTGCGCTGTCGATCCACCGTCGGCGCGTATGACTTGACCGGTCAGATAACGTGCTTCATCCGAAGCAAGGAAAGCGACAATATGCGCAATGTCGTCAGATTCGCCAAGAATAGTTAGGGTATGTCAGGTGCCATCGCACGGCAAAGTGCGGCGGTAACCGACACCGTCTGTTCAGACGCGAACTTGACGGAGGCCCAGAAGCAGGAAGCGGCTGATCTCGCGGGCGACCCGCGCTGCCCACTGGTCATTGCCTTGTGGCAGCCAGGCTGACAGATAGGTGAAACTCCCCGGCGCCGCTAGCTTAACAGGCTCGAGATCGAACGGCCGCAGGCTTCCGTCAGTCACGCCGCGTCGCGCGAGCTCGATCGATCGCGTTGCCAGTCGGGTGCTGCGGGCCGCGAGCTTCTCCTGGATTTTCGGGCGAAACATGCCGAGACCCGTGGTCAGCCAGAGCGGGTGGATGTCCGTGAGCTGCGCCTCGACGTCCAGCTCGATCGCCACCATCGTACTTTCCAGACCGGTCGAGCCGGCCTCGGCCACGTCCATGATCCGATCATAGATATCGAAGGCACGCTCATAGCAGAAGGCGACGAACGCCGGCTTGCTGCTGAAATAATGGTAGAGCACGCCCTTGGTTGCATCCAGCTCGAGCGCGATATCGTCGAGCGAAACGCCGTCGATTCCCCGGCGATTGAATAACATTGAGCCCACCCGAGCCAGCGCCTCCAGCCGCTCCTCTTTTTCGGAGCGATTGACCTTTTCGATGACATCGGCTATGCGCTTGTGTGCGTCGGGGAGAAGGCCACCTTGCGGGACTACGCCTTCCATCACCATGCTTGGAATGGCCGCAGCCATGCGACCTGCGATAGTGCCGTCAGGGCGCTTGTTCCAGAGCCTGGAGAGCGGCACCCAGGACAGAATGCCGAAGATCGCCTGGCACACAACGTCCAGGTCGCAGGACCGGATCGAGCCGTCTTTCTGACCCTCGGTGAGCAGCAACTTCAGCAGCGTGACGCTCTCTGCGCGGGCCTGCCGGATTGAGACCTGTTGCTTGTCCGACAGGAAGGCCAGTTCGCTCAACACTGCGACGGGTCTGTGAAGGATGTCTACTGATTGTTTGAGGAAGACGCCAAGCCGGTCTAGTCCATCCGCCGGCGCCTGATAGGCGCGCCGCAAATCCTCCAGAGTCAGCGCACAGGCGCGTTGATAGCATTGAAACACAAGGTCCTGACGGTCGGCACAATAATTGTAGAGACCGGCTCGCGTGAGGCCAAGCTGACGCGCGATTGTCGTCAGGCTGGCGCCGGCAACTCCGGCGCGGTTGAACTCGATCGTCGCTTCGTCGACCACCGCCATATGTCGTGCGGCGCGTGCCTCGTTAACTAGTGACCGCATCAAACCCTCAAATTGGCCGGAAGCCGAAAAGTTCCACGAATGCAAGCCTGGTTTGGCGAGCATACCAATCTAGGTTATACGGCATCGAACTTGGCATTGACAACTACGCATGCTTCCGTCCTTGGGCATGAGGTACCCGACATAGCGGCGGCATCCGCCTAGGTCGCAAGGTACGGCTCATATGCGGCCTGCCGGTTATCGGCGGATAACCGCAAGATCGGGGATATGTCGACGATCTAATCCGCAGCTTTTTTGCAGGTTTTCGATCAAGCCGCCATAACGATATCGAAGTATAGCACCCGGCAATTCCTCATAATGGTTGCGGCTTCGTCCGCCTCACCATCGCATTGTATTCGTCAATCTTAAGCTTGCCGAGTTGCGATAGATGGACCTCATCGGGACCATCGGCCAACCTCAGATAGCGATTGCGCTTGAAGAAATCAGCGATCGGCGTGTCGTCACTCAGGCCCATGCTGCCGTGCGCCTGGAGGGCCCGATCAGCGACGGTCTGCGCCATCATCGGCGCGACCACCTTGATAGCGCCGATGAGATCTCGTGCGATCTTGTTGCCGTATCGATCCATGGAATCGGCCGCCTTCAACGTCAGTAACCGTGCCTGCTCGATCTCGCAATAGGAGCGGGCGACGTCCTGTCGAATGCTGCTCTGATCCGCCAGTTTGCGACCGAACGCGACGCGATTTTCAACTCGACGCGCCATGATCTCCAGAGACCGCTGCGCTTGACCGATGGAGCGCATGCAGTGATGGATGCGACCCGGTCCGAGGCGACCCTGGGCTATTTCGAAACCCCGCCCCTGGCCCAGAATGAGGTTGTTTCTGGGAACACGAACGTCATCAAAAACCATCTCCACTACACCGCCCGGCGAGTGTAGAGAATCCAGAACCGTCAGTTGACGCACGATGGAGATGCCTGGCGTGTTCCGGGGAACGACGATGGTCGAATGCCGCCCATGACGCGGACCCTCGAGCAGCGTCTTCCCCATGATGAGCAGGAGTTCACATTTCGGGTGCATGACGCCCGAAATCCACCATTTCCGCCCATTGATCACATAATCATCCCCGTCCGGCAGGATAGTTGTTTCGAGGTTGGTCGCGTCCGAAGAGGCGACCTGCGGCTCGGTCATGACGTAGGCGGAACGTATTTTACCGTCCAGCAAGGGCAGCAGCCACCGGGCTTGCTGATCCGCAGTGCCGTATTTCGCAAGTACCTCCATGTTGCCGGTATCGGGCGCTGCGCAGTTGAATATCTCCACCGACCATGGCGACCGGCCCATCACTTCGGCGAGCGGCGCGTATTCCAAGTTCGTAAGGCCGGGGCTGAATTTGCCGTATTCGCGCGGTAGGAAGAGATTCCACAGCTCGGCCTTTCGCGCTTCGGCCTTAAGCTCCTCCACCAGCGGAAACGGCTTCCAAAGATTGTTTGGATCCTGAACCCAGCGACGGCACGCTTCCTCATTTGGATAGATGAACCTATCCATGAAAGACTCGAGATGACTGATGAGACCCTTGACCTTATCGGAGTGCTGAAAGTCCATACTGCACCTGTGTGATCGAGCCTTAGAGAGTGCGGCCGCCGTCAACGATGATCGTTTGACCGACGATGAACGCCGCGAGCGGCGAAGCGAGGAAAAGCGCGGGACCCGCGAGATCCATTGGCGTTCCCATCCGACCGACGGGAATCTGGGATAGCGCGGTCTCCAGGCGCCGCGGGTGCTCGGTAGTCGTCTTGGTGAGTTTTGTATCGACTAATCCGGGCGCGAGACCATTTACCCGGATGCCGTCTGGAGCCCAGGCTTGGCCCAGTGTCCGCGTCAACGCGATCGCTCCGGCTTTCGATGCGGAATATGCGGGATTGCCCTTGCTCGCCTTGATCGCCGATATCGAACTGATGATGATGATCGATCCGGCGGTGGCCTGCAGAGGCGCACGGAACCTGCGGCAACAGTGCATGAGGCTGTCCAAATTAACCGAGACCACCCGGCTCCAGCCGTCGCGGTCGAACTCGGCGCGACGATATGCCACCGTGCCCTGCGATAAGACGAGCACATCCAGCTTATCGAAGGTACAGACCGCCGCGTCGACGTCATCCGGATCCGCCACATCGACACGGGAATAGCTCACTCCGGACAAGTCCGATCCGGCCTCGCCCGCATAGCTGTCTACCTGCGGACGCGTGCCCCAAACATGTACTCGCGCTCCGCACGCCCTGAACGCTTGCGCTATGCCGTTACCGATGCCGCTGGATCCACCCACGACAAGTACGTCCTTGCCTGCATAATCGAACGTGACCACGCCTTCATTTTCCATGGCTGATGGTCACTCGATCCAGCGCAGAGCGCGCCGGAACAGGCCGAGCGTTTTCGAATGAAGGCTTTCGCCCACGTCGCGCGGAGCCTGACCGGCGCAGGCTCGCGCGTACGTCCCTTCGAGCAAAATGCCGAGCTTGAAGCAGGCGAACACCGCGTACCAATTGACGTTGGAGAGCTCGCGCACACTGCGCGCGGCGTAATGCGCGATGAGTTCCTCGGCGCTGGGGAAAGCGTCCCACTCGGCTACGGGTTGGCCCGATCCGCTCGGATCCTCTTTCCAGCACGTAGCGAGCAGCCAACCCAAATCGATCAGCGGATCGCCGATGGTGGTCAGTTCCCAATCGACGATCGCCGCCAACTCGGGACTGTCGGTGCAGTACATGACGTTCGCCAGGTGATAGTCGCCATGCATGATTCCCGGCGTGAAGCGCCCAGGCCGATGGGCCTCCAGCCAGTCCGAGATCTCAAGGAGACCGGGGATTGCATCCGAACCAGGCCATCCACGGAGATTGTGATAGCTCTCGAGCTGCGAGCGCCATCGCGAAACCTGACGTTCCAGATAGTTCGCGGGCTGACCGAACGTAGCCAGACCAAGTGCGTGGTGGTCGAGGGCGCCGAGCGCCGCGATGCCTTCCGCGAGCGCGAATCCCATCCTCTCTCGCACCGTGGCCGAACCGGCGTGAAATGCGCGGAGCCCCTCCTTCGCGTTGAAGCCATTCACGGGCGCCATCAGGTAGAAGGAGACCCCAAGAACCGTCTCGTCATCGCATGCTGCGATCAGGCGCGGGTGGGGGACGTTCGTCTGCGCGAGCGCCGCCAGCATCTTCGCCTCGCGGCGCATCGTCTCGTTCGAGTTGGCGCGAAGATGGATCGGCGGGCGGCGCAACACATACTCCTTGTCACCCCTGCGGAAGCGCACGAGAATGTTTTGGGTGCCGCCTCCAAGGTGCTCGATGCAGGAGATCGGCTGGGAGCCCTCCCCGATCGCATCCATCCAGCGCGCGAGCCCGTCCAGGTTCACGCTATTTTCTACGCGAACATTGAGGTCCGGAGCCGCCGTCTGTTTGCTCACCATTCATGTTGTGTCCGTTCTGGCCACAGAAATCGTTCCTTATCCGCGCTGGTAAAATCCGGATCGAGATAGACATACATGCGCTTGACTTTGTCAGCAGCGTTGAATTCAAACACGCTACAGAAGCGTCCACCGGGCGTTTTTCCGCCGCACCATTCCACACCGTCGCGGCCCAGCCCTTCTGTCGTTCCTTCCACGACGATGATGTTGCCGCCGTCGATGAACCTGAAAGCTTCGTGATGGTGGGAACTGCCCACCCTTGTCCCCTGAATACCTTGAGCAAGCTCGAGAAACGAGTTCAGGCCCCGGCCAATGCCGAACTTCGGCAAGTAGAACTCGAAATCCGCCGAAAACAACTCGGCCGGGAAATCTCCTTTATCTATGCGGTGGAAATACGCCTTCGCGACATCGACCTTACTCATCTTGGTAGAAGAATTTGCAGTCATCGGTTGCCTCCTCTGGTCGACGACGGTCTACTGCGCTGCACCGAATTTGCCGGGCCAGTCCGAGCACAAGCGTAGCGCCGTCCGATTTACAATTAGCATACCAGATCGACACATAAATTGACAATACAGAATGTTAGAGGAGAGGACTTCATCGCGGATGTTGGCAATCATCCACCTTGATAGTGGTACCAGTGACGAAGTCGCTGGACGGCGAGACGAGGTAAAGCAAAGTGCTATCGAGCTGGAGTGCTTGTCCCATCCGTCCCCGAGGAAAGTGCCCTGCGAACTCGCCGACCCGCTCGATCATCTCGTCCATCATCTCGGAGTGGAAGGCGCCCGGTGCAATGGCGTTGACGTTGATGTTGAACTTCGCCCATTCGACAGCCAACGCCTCGGTCATGCGGACAACGGCTGCCTTGCTGATCGAGTAGAGCGCGGCACCGCTGCCCCGATAGTCGAAGGCGGTCATCGAAGAGATGTTCACTATCCGGCCGGGGCGCTTGGCCGCCATCAGTCGCCGCGCTACCTCGCAGGACAGGATGTAGGGCGCCCGCACGTTAGTCGCGAGTACCTTGTCGATCAGATCGACCGACATCTTGGTCGCCCGCGCCGCGTCCGGCATGCCGGCGTTGTTCACAAGGATGGTGACCAGACCAAGCGCCGCCTCGGCCTGGGCAACGGCGGAGATCAGTTGGTCTGCATTTGTGACGTCAAGCTGGACCGCGATCGCCTCGCTGCCGGCCGCCCGGAACTCAGCGGCCAGCTCCTCGAGCCGCTCGAGCCTGCGCGCCGTGAGTACCACGCGCGCACCAGAAGCAGCGAGGATCTGGGCAAAACGGCGCCCGAGGCCCGAGGAGGCGCCGGTCACCAGCGCCGTCTGTCCGGAGAGATCGATCGAAAAATTGGGCGATGGCAGGTTCAACCGATCTCCTTGATTCTTCCGACTGCGCCAGTTCAGCGCGCGCGTCCGCGGCTGGGGATGTCTCGAAACGGCATGTTCTTGTCGACACGGATCTCGCCCGGCAGTCCGAGCACGCGCTCCGCGATGATGTTGCGCAAGATCTCGTCGGTGCCGCCCTCAATGCGAGTCGCCGGCGAGCGCAACAGCATCGCCTGGAACCGCCCCGCAGCCGCCGCCTCCCCAGGATCCGTCAGCACCCCGGCCTGCCCCTGGAGGTCCAGCGCGAACATCGCCAGCTCTTGCATCGTGGTGCCGGCGACCAGCTTGCCGATCGAATTTTCGGGGCCCGGCAGCTGACCTTTCGACAAGGCGGTGATCGAACGCATGGCGGTATATTTGAGGCCGCTGGCGCGGACTGCGAATCCCGCCAACCGCGACCGAACCATCCGGTCGTCGATGGCCGGACGGCCGTCGATCCGGGCACTCAGGCAATAAGCGAAGAGCTCGGGAAAGCCTGTCGGCATGCCCGATCCGATCGACAGGCGCTCGTTCATGAGCGTTGTCAGCGAAACCTCCCAACCCTGCCCGATGGCTCCCAGCCGCTGCGAATCGGGGATTCGCACGTTGGTCAAATAGACCTCGTTGAAATACAGCTGCCCATTGGCCTGCTTGATTGGCCGTATCTCGACACCAGCAGATTGCATGCCGAGGAAGAACATGGTGAGCCCCTTGTGCTTGACCACGTCGGGGTCGGTGCGAGCGAGCAGCAGCCCATAATCGGCATGCTGCGCCAGGCTCGTCCAGATCTTCTGTCCATTGACGATCCAGTCGCCCGAACCATCGGACGCACGCTCCGCCCGGGTCCGTAGTCCGGCCAGGTCTGAACCCGCAGCCGGTTCGGAGAAGAGCTGGCACCAGATGGTCTCGCCAGCGGCGAGCGGCGGCAGAAGCCGACGTTTATTCTCCTCGCTGCCCCAGGCCATGACGGTTGGCCCGCACATGCCATGGCCGATGTTGTAGAGCCGAGTCAACGCCGCATAGATCCCTTCTTCCTCGATCCAGATCACCCGCTCGATCGGCCCGAGGCCCCCACCGCCATATTCCTTCGGCCATTGCAGGCAGGCATAGCCAGCGCCGGCCTTCCTTTTCTGCCACGCCTTGGAGGCCTGGATTGGGTCCTCGGACTCGACGCCGCTATGGCCGAAGCTGGCGTTGCGTAGTTCAGGGGCGAGATGAACGGGAGCGTTAGCATCGATCCACGCGCGCACTTGATGCCGGAAGGCCGCTTCGCTTGGGGTATCGTCGAAGTTCACGGGCGCGCTGCTCGAGAAGCCAGCTCTTCTGCTTGTCGCCGCAGCCGCTCGACCAGCAGGTCTTCCCACATCGACAGTGAGCCAAGGGCAAGGCCGAGCGCGTTCGCGCGCCGATAATACAGATGGCAATCGAACTCCCAGGTGAACCCCATACCGCCATGAACCTGGATGTTGTTCTTGGCACACTGCTGGAACGCCTGCGTCGCCGAAACCCGGGCGGTCGCCGCCGCCACCGGCAGCTCGGCATTGCCGGTAGACAGTGCCCATGCCCCGTAGTAGGCATTGGACCGCGCCAGAGTAGCCGAGACATACATGTCGGCCATCATGTGCTTCAGCGGTTGGAACGAACCGATCGGACGGCCGAACGCCATTCGGTCAAGCGCATAGTCGCGCGCCATTTCTAGCGCGCGATCGGCGCCGCCGACCTGCTCGAACGCGATCAGCACGGCCGCGCGATCGAGCACCTGCTCGATGATCCTCCAGCCTCCGCCGACAGCCCCCAGGCGCTCGGCCCGCGCATCTTTGAATATCAGCCGCGCTTGGCTGCGCGTAGGGTCGATCGTTTCCACGACCTGGTGCGTCACGGCGGGTCCATTGAGCTCGACGATGACGAGGGACACTCCCTCGGAGGTGTCGGCATCGCGCGCCGCGACCACCGCGAAATCGGCGACGTCGCCGTCGGGCACCGGGATTTTGATTCCGCTCAAGTGGCCATCATTGACGACCACTCGGATGGAGGCAGGCGTTGTCCTGCCGGCCGACTCGGCAAACGCGAACGTCCCGATGAGGTCGCCGCGCGCGAGGCCGGGCAGTAATCGCGTCTTCTGTGCTTCGGAGCCCGCCGCGAGGAGGAATTGCGAGGCCAAATAGATGGAGGACGATACCGGAGTCGGCGCAAGCGATCGCCCTAGCTCCTCGGCAAGGACGCAGAGTTCGAGCTGTCCAAGACCCATCCCACCGTAGGCCTCGGGGATCGCGGCACCGAGGACACCGAGTTCAGCCAATCCCTTGTAGAGACCGCGATCGAACGGCTCAACACCTTCCAGCACCGCGCGCACCGCCGCAGGCGGGCAGCGGTCGGCCAGGAACCGACGTACGGTATTGCGGAGGAGATACTGGTCTTCTGAAAAATCAAGGTTCATCGTACTCGACCTTCGATTGGCGATTCATGTCCCGCGGTCCGCTGGGCGAAGGCCTGAGACCACGACGGTTCATGAGTAGTTGGGCGCACGCTTCTCGAGGAAAGAGGCGATCCCCTCCTCGAAATTGTCGTCGCGGGCGCAGAGCACCTGGTTGCGATCTTCCATGGCGATGACCGCCTCGAGTCCCTGCGCATCGATTGCGTGGTTGAGCGCCTCCTTGGTGAGGCGCAGGCCAAGCGGGGTTGCGCGTACCATATCCTCCACGAAGGAACGGCCTTCGGCCTCGAGATGCTCAGGCTCGACGATGCGGCTGATCAGGCCGAGTTCGCGCGCACGTTCTGCATCCATGAAACGGCCGGTCAGCATGTATTCGGCGGCGACGGAGGAGCCGACCATGCGCGGCAGGAAGTAAGACACCCCGACGTCGCAGGCGCTCAGACCGATACGAATGAAGGCCGCGTTCATGCGCGCGGCGGACGTTGCCACGCGGACGTCGGATGCGAGCGCCAGGGCGAAGCCGCCGCCGCTCGCGGCGCCGTTGACGAGGGCTACGATCGGCTGCGGGCAGCGGCGCATGGCGATGACGATGTCGGAGATGCCGCGCTGGCCGTCGAGATGATCGGCGACATTCTTGTAGCCGCCGGTTCGGCGCGCCTTCAGATCGAGGCCCGCGCAAAATGCCCGGCCTGCGCCCGTTAGCACCACGACCCGAACGTCGCGACGCCGATAGAGGTCGGTGAAGAGGGTACGCAGTTCCTGGACGAGCTGCGGACTGAGTGCATTGAGCGCCTCGGGCCGGTTCATCGTCACCCAGAGTGCGCCCGCTTCTTTGCGGATCAGAAGGTGCTGGTAGCGTTCATCCACCTCGAGAACACCGTCCACCATCAGCTAAGCCCTTGCGTGAGATCGCGGTCGCTGGCGTCGCCTAGT
>Ga0137359_10000021_pt1 | contig 123680 bp, 133 predicted proteins | sample Mad1_40_16metaG_FD_108281 | JGI IMG/M metagenome (GOLD analysis project Ga0137359, IMG submission 108281) | Vadose zone soil microbial communities from Angelo Coast Range Reserve, California, USA - Mad1_40_16 metaG | ecosystem: Environmental > Terrestrial > Soil > Vadose zone | place: USA... | reverse complement strand
TTGAGACATGGCGGAACTAATTCTCCAGGGCATCCTTTCGACCTCCTTTTAGGCCGTTAGGTATACCGCTTATGTGTTTACCATGTCTCCGAACACCTGTTTACGATCTCCCCGGTCTATACAGTTACAAGTGAGCAGCCCAATAACCGAACACTATCCAAAATTCTGAGTCTACTCGGGCGACGATGGCCGATAACTGAACAGGAACTCATCAGACTAAGATGGCTATTGAGTATCGAATGAGTACTTAGTTGGCGAACTTAGTATACACTCTGCGTTTGACGACCTTCATTAGACGCAGGAAAGCTTGTTTGATGACAGAAGTGCACGGGAATACCAGTTGCTACAGACCAGCACTGTAGGGCGATCTCTACTGCGTTAAAGGCTCAGAACTACGGATACAAGGTTTGAGCAATGCTCGGGCAACACTCTCATTTCTCATCGGGCTGCAATTGCCCGGTCTCGACCCAGTGATAGACTGAGGATGTTAAAGTCGCGACGAAGCCAGGTCCTACAAGCTCGAATTGCGACGTGGGCGCGCCAAAGAAGACAATCTAATTCAAAGCAGGCGCAGGTCCTTTTTGGTCTTTCTCAGAGAGACCACCAGTGGGAACAAAAAGCGAACCAACTAACCCTAGAGGAGGCAGATTCAAATGAAGTTCTACGATCACGTGCGGAGGCTGAGCCGCAGCAATGCGCTATTGGTGGCATTCCTTACTGTCGTGATTACCTTCGCCATAATCTTCCCATCAAGCGCGCAATTCCAACCCGAGACGTTACGATTCATAAACGTCTCGGAAGCTAGCGCGACTTTCCTCGGCGCAGTCAGCGACCGCCACTTAAGCGGCAATGGCACGCCAACAAACTTCGATGTCAGTCTAGGCAATCTTCGCGCTCACGCGGTAGCCGTTGGGGATGTGAACGGCGACGGGATACCGGACGTCGTGATGGGCGCCCCCGACGCTACGTTCACAGTTGGAGCGCAAACCAGAACCAACGCAGGAGTCGTTTACATCGTCTTCGGAAAAAGCACACTAACGGGAGCGATCGACACTGGCGATCAATCCGATCTGAAGATATTGGGCGGAAAGACCGGTGACAGGCTCGGTTTCTCAGTCGCCGTTGGCGATGTCAATGGTGACGGCACAAGTGACATAGTTATTGGTGCACCCGGGGCCGACTTTCCAGGGTCGACAGCGCCGCCAACCACTGCGCGAGCGGACACCGGAGCGGTATTCGTGATTCTGGGCGCGTCGTCTCTTGGCACCGGGCCAAGCATCGATTTGAACACCGCAAACGCTGCCAACATCGCACTCTACGGAGTCAACACAGGCGATCAGTTTGGAGCGAGCGTAGCGGTCGGCAACGTCGGCGGTCTTACCTCGCAGTCTCCGGCGGACCAGGCTGCCAAAGACATTCTCGCCGGCGCGCCCGGCAATAACGGGCCCGCGGGAAGTTCGCGCCCCGGTGGAGGCGCAGCCTATGTTCAGTTCGGTGGCTCGTACCTCAATCCGGTCGGCGGCACGACTACCGTTCGCGATCTTTCGACCGCTCTAGCCAACGTGATCGTCTTTGGTAGAACGGGAGACATGCTTGGCGCTTCGGTGGCGATCGGCGACATAAACGCCGATGGCTCGGCGGATATCGCTATTGGAGCCCCGCTGGCGGATCGGCTGGCTGCGCCACCAGTTCCCGCGGGAACTGATACCGGCGCAGTTTTCGCGATATTCGGCGGCGCCAACCTTAATGCGGCCGGCACATCGAAGTCCTTCGATATCAGCACGGGTCAACAAAACGTATCGATCTACGGGGCCGGCAACACGAATACTCCGGGCACCGGCGACGCCGATCACCTCGGATTCTCGATTGCGATTTCCGACGTTACAGGCGACGGTATACCAGATCTATTAATCGGAGCTCCGGATGCCGACGGATTTGGCGAAACTAAAGCCAGCGCAGGCGAGGCCTACCTCGTCCAGGGCGGCACAAGTCTTAATGCAGCTTCCGGTGAAAAAAGGATCGATCTTTTCTCGGGCGACCCGATCGTCGCCATAGTCACGATATTTGGCGCGCAAGCAGGAGACCATTTCGGTTCAACCGTCGCGGCCGGAAACTACAACATCGCGGAGAACGTCGATAGCACTCCAGACTTTTTTATCGGCGCTCCGGGAGGAAACAACAAGGCCGGATATATCTCAGTCATCTTCGGGGGGCCGACTATTTTGCTGTTGTCGCAACGCGACGTAGCGCTTGGCCAGGATAGCGTGCGCGTGCTTGGACAAGGTTCGGCGACCAACGATTTGTCGAGCAAGACTCTCAGAATAAGACAAACTCTTACGACTACCGATCAAGCTGTCACTCCTTTTCTGCAACAGCTGATGGTCAGCGTCAACGGCGCGACGGTTGTGAACGACGATACACAAGCTCAGTTTGCCGTCGCTCTTAGTTCAACCAATGTCACTGCGGCAAACACCGCGATACCTGGCGACGCCACCGCGGCCGGCGATCTGGAACTCTCCGCGAACCCAGCGCTGTCGTTGAACGGCACGACCGGATTCATGTCGGTGCCGAACTCAGCATCGCTTAAGCCCGGCAGCGGAAGCTGGACTGTTGAGTTTTGGGTTAAGAGAGCAGGTGCGGGCACCGGGGATTTCCCGCCAGTGGTAGGTTCGCGTGCGTGGGCCACTTCTCTCGATAAGGGATGGGCAGTTGAACTCGATTCGGCAAATTCGTTCAAAGTGTCCGCTCACTTTGCCGACGGAGCCACCGGATTCGATGCGCCAACCGTAGAAAGCGCCAACGGGACTTCCGTTGGCGCGTGGGAACACTGGGCGGTTGTCTTTGATCGAGCTGGAGGCAACGTCGTGTTCTACAAAAACGGCGCGCAAGACGCATCGCGAGCCGTTACGTTCCCTGCGGGAGCAATCGATCAGACGGACCCAATCCTAGTCGGCGCGGATAAGATCTCGGGTGGCCTTCGATTTCTCAACGGGACCGTTGACGATGTTCGCGTCTGGAACACTGCGCGGACTGCGCAACAGATCGCGGACAATTTCAAGCTGACGTTGCTGGGGACCGAGACAGGTCTTGCTGCTTATTGGAATTTTAACGCCAGCAACACGCTCGATCTGACCGCGAATCATAACGATGGTACGTTGAGCGCGACCGGTTCCTCAATCGTCTTGCCCGCCGACCGTCATTTCCTGACCGGAAATCGAGTCAGCACATTTACCTTCCCTGCGGCGACCGTAGCGACCACATCCGCGATATCGTGGGTTCAGACTACCGCCGCCGGAACAAGCGTAAAGATCGAGACCAGTCTCGATAACGGCGCGACGTTCCAGACTGCTTCTAACGGCAGTGGAATTCCAAGTGTTAGCCAGGGCGATGAGATCGGATGGGCAATCGCGACAGGCGATGTCAATAACGATCATGGCGGAGACTTGATTGTCGGCGCGCCGTTCGCCAATGCCGTCACGACAGGAGGAACTCGCACACAGGCGGGTCTTGTCTACGTTCTACCCTCTACGACGAGCCCACCGCCAGTCAATGTACCTCCGACGGTTCACGTCACCGCGCCAAATGGCGGTGAAACACTCCAGGTAGGCCAGCAGTTCGACATCAAGTGGGATGCTTCCGATCTGAATGGTGATCTTACGATTCAGAAATTCGAAGTTCGCCTTTCGACCGATGCAGGCAATAACTTCAGCTTGACGATTCTGCCAAACCCATCCGGCACCGCGCGCAAGTTGACATGGACCGTTCCAGTCGGGTTCAACACCACGCAGGGACGCATCCAGGTAATCGCAACAGATGATCAAAACGCGACGGGGCAGGACCAAAGCGACGCTAATTTCACGATCACTGACGCCGGAACGAGCGCTACAGTCACAGCGCCTAACGGTGGAGAGGTTTTAAGATTCGCTCAGCAGTTCACAATAACCTGGACCGTGCCAACGGCGGCCGCCGCTTCAGTCAAAGGCTTTGATCTGCTGCTTTCTACCGATGGCGGAACAAACTTCCCAATCCAAATCGCGCCGCGCAGTGATCCCACGCAGCCGGCCCTTGGACAAGGGATCCGACAGTTCGTGTGGACCGTGCCCAGCATCTGCACGGCAACGGCGAGAGTCGCGGTAGTCACGACCAGTCTTACTAATGTGGTGACCTCAAGCAAGAGCGCTGCGAACTTCACCATTGGCGAGCGCGGACCGACGATTGACACGTCGAGCATGTTCATCAACGGCAATGTCCAGTTATTCCTGGTCACGACTACTCCGGCCGGTGGAACGGAAGTGCTGTTCATGACCGGCCTCGTAGTTGAGATATCAACCGACGCGACGGGCACTAGCTTCGCCACCTTTACGAAACCCGGCAGGCTCAAGAAGGGTGGAGGAAAATTCTTGAGCAAAGGGTCAATCGGCGGCCAGGATGTGGGAACGTTTTTCCCGAACGGCGCGACCCGTTTCATCCGAGCCACCAATCCGGTATGCGGCATTACCTTACTCAAGGTAACGCGATCAGGCGACCAGTTGCTGCTGGCGGCTGCGGAGGATGTAGGCTCGCCGGCGCAACCGCAGTGAGCCGGCAATAGAACAAAGATTGGGTTCACACTTTTAAGGGCTTGCTCTCACGAGCAAGCCCTTTTTAGTAACTGCAGGTCATAGAAACCTGCGATCAATCGATTGGAGAGTCTGCAGAGATGATTAACCAATGATGTCTGCTCAGTTCAGTAGAACCATGAGGTGTCTTCTAAGTTGCGGGGTCAGGCAAGAATTCCTTCTCAATCTCCGCGATCAAGAATGGGAGATTTGGCAACTTGAAGCTCAGGCCTGGAGCAGGGATGCGATGGTGTTTGATGTCTGGTGGAACGTGCTTGTGATGAGGGAGTGTGCTGACAAGCGTGGCGTCGTCGGGATGCGGTTGCGAATCATACCAGTAGAGCTTCTCCGCACCGCGCCAAACCTCATAACCGTAGCTGACGATCTGGATTAATCCGTCATCGAGCATCAATCGTTCGCTCATTACCAACCGCACTCCGCCGCCAAAAACCACTTCGCCTCTGACCAGAGCGGTTCCAGCACCGCGCCTTACGACGAGCAGGGTCGAGTAGACAATTGATGGGAACTGTTGTGCAGCCCATAGATGAATGCTTCATACTCACTTAGCGAGTTCAAGGGGTTCACGGCGTGCGACTCTTTTCAGGACTTCTGAGAGTGAGGTCTGTGCCGTCAGATGCCGAATCAAGTCCTGATACTCCTGGCGACGGTGTTCACGGATTTCATACGCCCCAGCCCAATCACTCCAATCCAGCATCCAGGCATCGTCCGCTGGCTCTTCGCCCAAACGGTAGGCTTCATAAAACGTCTCGGAGAGGATGCCGTACTTGCGCTCGTAGTTTTCCACATCGGCTTCGAGGGCGTGAATGTCCCGCACGACTTCGTCTATTGTCATCATCGCTGTATCCCTTGCTCCCTGTCGGTCAAAGCCTGGCTGTGATGATTATACGACAGGGTAGCGTGCCCGACCAGAACCCAAGCAGCGCCATCGTCCGAGTTAACTCGGGAGCGCCGATTAGGAGAAACGTCAAAACAACAATCAAGCTAAAGAACGGAACCCAGCGCTTCGGTCCCACCGCTGACGTTCAGCGGCCGCCCGGATCTTGTCATCCCTTCCTGTGATACCGCCGCACCAATTCACGTAGATCAAGAGCAATGAATCCTGTAAGGATCGGTAGCATATACGCTGCTACCGTGATAAACGTCTCACTTGGAAACTTGTATATGAGGATAGCAAGAACGATATAGGCAAGTGGAATTCCAACACAAATTGATTGAGCAAGTACCGTAATTGACCAAAGGAATAACTTCTCAACCGTCCCTTTCCGTTTGTAATAGGCATAGTGCTCAATGACCCTCAACATGAACCCAATACCCAGACCGACAAATGCCTTTGGCAGAAACCACTCGAACGTCAGCAGATCAAATAGGCTCTTCATATAGAACGAATCAGCGACTCCGGCCAGTGGAGCATTTATTATGGATGCATCATCTTGACGCGCCAGCAAACTGATCAGGCGAGGCGCTTCGCGATCTCAACGGCATAGTAAGTCAGTATGATGCTCGCGCCGGCGCGCTTGATCGATGTAAGCGCTTCCATCGCGACGCGCTCCTCGTCGATCCAGCCAAGCTTAGCCGCGGCTTTGATCATCGAGTATTCGCCGGACACTTGATAAGCCGCTACCGGCACATCGAATCGCTCGCGAACCGCGCGAATGATATCGAGATAAGGAAGCGCCGGTTTTACCATCAGCATATCCGCGCCCTGTCCGAAATCAAGCTCGGCTTCCCGCATCGCCTCGCGCGCGTTGGCCGGGTCCATCTGGTATCCGCGCCGGTCGCCAAACTGAGGAGCGGACTGCGCTGCTTCACGGAACGGTCCGTAAAACCCCGATGCATACTTGACCGCGTATGACATAATCGGGATCTGCTCGAACCCGGACTCGTCGAGAGCCTCACGAATCGCGACTACGAATCCGTCCATCATGCTGGACGGCGCTATGATGTCGGCGCCGGCTTCGGCTTGAGACACCGCCGTGCGAGCCAGCAACTCGACCGATGGGTCGTTTAGAACTTCGCCGGCTTCGATTACGCCGCAATGGCCGTGATCGGTATATTCGCAAAGGCAGTTGTCGGCGATAACCAGCGTGTCCTTTACTTCGCGCTTGATCGCTCGAATCGCTCGTTGAGTTATGCCGTCCTCCGCATAAGCCTGAGTGCCCGCTGCGTCTTTCTTGTCGGGTACGCCGAACAGGATCACCGACCGCACGCCGGTCGAGCGAGCCGCCTCAACTTCCTTAACAAGCTCGTCAACCGATAGATTGCATACGCCGGGCATCGACGATATTTCGCGACGCACTCCTTCGCCTTCGCAAACGAACAGAGGGTAGACGAAATCATCCGGCGACAATCTGGTTTCACGCACCAGTGCGCGAATCCGCTCAGTGCGCCGCAACCTCCTGGGTCGTTCGATAAGATCCATTACTTTTGCTCCGGTTCAGAGAAACGTTATTCCAACTCATCTTCGCCGACTAGAAAGAACGATTGCGCGCAAACGTTCGAGCAGAAGATTTGCGCATAACGCCGGGTGGCGCACTTCTCGCATACCGGCTTGAAGCAGAGTGCGCATTTCAATACCCGGGATACGCTGGATGAATTATTGCACTGCGAACAGGCGTTCATTACAGCTACAGAGTATATCAGAGCATCGCGCCCGAGTAGACTAATCGGTAGAGTTCAGTCTGACTCTATCAATCACTAAGGAAGAATTAACCGCTGATTTTCGCCGCCTTCGGTACGCCGATCAGCGCAGATCAGCGAAACGCAGTCTGCGACGGTCGTCTTTGATGAAATCCTGTAAGGGCGTCCCTCCGTGGGAGCCCCTCTTTGGTAGTGGAAGCGGGTCTTCAAAGAGGGCGCCCACGCAGGGACGCCCTTACAGGTCCATCACCTTGAGCGACACTGAGTACTAGTCGTTGCTGGAAGCCCCGATCTTCCAGCCCTCGGCGGTAGTTTTACGTGCGCCTGCGGCGGTTTCGTCGCGATCCGCGCTTGCCTCGTCATGAATCCGGTGCTGATACGCCGCCCGAACGAAGGAAACAAATAATGGATGCGGATCGAGTGGCTTCGACTTGAATTCAGGATGAAACTGACAGCCGAGAAACCACGGATGGTCGGGCAACTCGACAATCTCGATAAACTTTCCGTCCGGCGATTTCCCTGAAAAGACCAGGCCGTGACCGCCAAGCTGGTCTTCATATCGCGGATTGAATTCGTAGCGATGTCGATGGCGCTCGCTGATATCGCTCGCCGCGTAAATCGTTTCCGCCAGCGAACCCGGCTGAACGCGGCATGGATATGCGCCCAGTCTCATCGTCCCGCCCATAGCTTCGACACCGATCAGGTCACGAAGCTTGAAGATCACCGGGTGGGGCGTATCATCGTCAAACTCGGTCGAGTCCGCGCCCTCGAGTCCGCAGACGTTTCGCGCGAACTCGATCGTCGCGCATTGCATGCCCAGGCAGATTCCGAAGTAGGGCGTCAGCTCGCGACGAGCGTAGTTGATGGCGCGCAACATTCCGGAAATGCCTCGCTTGCCGAATCCGCCCGGAACCAGTATGGCGTCGAAGTCGCGCAATCTTTCTTCCCAGTTTGTGTCGTCCATCAGATCTTCGGATTCGACCCAGCGAATCTGGACGCCCAAACGATTCGCGATGCCGCCGTGAACGAGCGCCTCGTGCAAGCTCTTGTAAGAATCTTCAAGCTCGACATATTTGCCGACGATGCCGATCGTCACCGTAGCATCTGGCTTCTTAATGGTCTCAACCAGCTCCGACCATCTGCGCAAATCTCGCTCGGCTGCTTGCAACCCGAGTTTCTTGACGATCATGTCGTCCAGACCCTGGCGAGCAAACATCAGCGGCACTTCGTAAATGGTTCCGACGTCCTGGGCGGTGATGACCTCCTCTTCTCGAACGTTGCAGAACAGCGCGATCTTCTCCTTCATATCCTTTGGAAGAGAGCGATCGCAGCGGCAAAGAAGAATGTCGGGCTGAATACCAATCTCGCGCAGCTCCCTGACGGAATGCTGCGTGGGTTTGGACTTCAGTTCGCCGGATGCGGCGATAAAAGGAACGAGCGTGAGGTGGATAAACAGGGCGTTCTCGCGGCCGACTTCGTTGCCCATCTGACGAATGCTCTCTAGAAAGGGCAGCGACTCTATGTCGCCGACCGTGCCGCCTACCTCGACTATCACTACGTCGGTTGAGTCGGCCACCGCTCGTATCGCATCTTTTATTTCATTGGTGATATGGGGAATGACTTGAATGGTCTTGCCGAGATAGTCGCCGCGGCGCTCCTTGTTGATGACTGCCAGATAGATTCGCCCGGTCGTCCAGTTGTTGGCTTGAGAAAGGTCGGCGTGAGTGAATCGCTCATAATGCCCGAGGTCGAGGTCCGTTTCCGCTCCGTCATCGGTAACGAAAACCTCGCCATGCTGAAACGGAGACATGGTTCCCGGATCGACGTTGATGTAGGGGTCTAGTTTCTGGAGAGTAACTTTCAGACCGCGCGCTTCAAGCAAAGCTCCTATTGAAGCAGCGGCGAGCCCTTTGCCCAGGCTTGAAACAACTCCGCCGGTGACGAAAATGTATCTGGTCATGATGGGTTCTCCTCAATCAACCGTTTTACTCGTTCGTAGTCCTGCAGCGTGTCAACGCCAATGGATCGATGCTCGACGGGAACGACTCTTATGTCGAAGCCATTCTCCAGCGCGCGAAGCTGTTCGAGTGATTCAAGCAGCTCAAGGGGCGAGGGCTTAAGCTCTGGGTAGATATCCAGGAAGCGGGCTCGGTAAGCGTAGAGCCCGGAATGCTTGCGATAATTCGATAACAACTCAGGGTTGGCCCGCAACGATTCCTTCAGCGATAGCCCCGCAGCCGGTCGGACAAAAGGGATAGGCGAGCGTGAGAAATATAGCGCGCATCCGTACGCGTCGCTCACAACTTTGACGACGTTTAGATTGAACACGTCGTCAACCTCTGTAATGGGTTCTGATGTGCTGCTGATTTCAATAAGCTGGGTGTCGTCTTCGAGCAGGCCATTGATCGCGGCGTCGATGGTGGAAGGATCGATCAACGGTTCATCCCCTTGCACGTTGACGAAGAGTTCGTCGTCAAGCGTCGCCGCGACCGCCGCGACACGATCCGTACCTGATGTAAGATCGGGCGAGGTCATCCGCGCTTCGCCGCCGTGAGCCTTAACAGCTTCGGCGATCCGTTCATCGTCAGTAGCGACGATGACTCGCGAGACCAACCGGGCGTTTGATGCGCGTTCGACGACATGCATTATCAGCGGAATTCCTGCCAGGGGGAGGAGTGGCTTACCCGGCAATCGAGTTGAGGAGTACCGCGCAGGGATGATCGCGACTGCTTCTCCCTTCACGGGCTTTCAGCCTATCTCATCGTTACGAACGTTGTCAAACTACGCCAGCGAAATGGCCTCACGTTGACAAAGCCGATGTGCTCGCGTTACGGTTGCAGGGAATCGGGCACGCTGCCTCATTCGGCTTGCCGGTGGTTTCCCGGTCTTCCGGGGCCTCACAAGAAGCGCTCCCCAAACTTCTATGATAGCGTTTGCGGTGCAGCGAGGGTTGAAACCGCCGGTTCTATTACTGCGAGGATCGTCAGGGGATTATTGTTAGATGATAATTTGTGAATTCTGTTTGCAGTACCGCAATAACGCCGAATGCGCATTCGGTCTAAACCTGCCAAAGGCGATGGGATGCCGTGAATTTGATCCTGGGATAGAAAAATTCTGCGCGGATCCGAAAGACTTCAAGGGCGCCGGCCAAATCATCGAGATGGCGACGTTCTTCGGCGTCAAAGGGACAGAACTAAAAAAGATCAAAGTTATTGCAAAGCGAGAAGAGAAGATTCGTTCGTCAATACTCGCCGCGCAAACAGAATCTCTGGTTGCAAACGAGTCTTAGATACGAACCCTCACTTTTCAGTCTCGACCGCCACAAAATCCGATTTCCTCAGAACGTAACCGAAGAATAGTTCTCTGGATATGTTCTGAGCCTCATCACTGGCGCCGCTGCGAGCGCTGCACAATTCGGCGAGCTGCAATAGTACGTTCTTTGCGGCTCCGCGCAATGCAAGCTTCTTTGTGAACAACTCTACCGCCAGCCCTTCGGCAACGTCCTTCGCTTTGCGCGCACCGGAAGTCTTCAGTTGGTCACAAAGCACTTCAAGTCTTGCGCGATCGTAATTTTCATTGAATGCTACTCCGATCTTGGACGGTCCCAGATGTAAATGCCGTTCTTTGGGAAGGCCGGTTTGTTTCTCTCCTCGTTGAAAGATCTCTTCGAGTTTGTCGTCCAGGATAGCCCGCCTGTATTTAGTCAACCCGCGCCCGGACCAGAGAATTGAATACTCTTCATTTGTGATAGCAGTTACGACTCCAGTTCCATACCGCGCCGACATCTCAGAATCCTTGTACACAAGGACGTCACCCATCTTCATTTTCATAGTTTGCTCCATTCAGGATGTGAATGCATTCCCGGATCGATAGACCGGGCCTTCATAACTGGTTATGCATCCGCAAGTCGCTCGCGCCACTTAATGGCGGTTTCAACAGCTCCCGAGTTCTCATTGGGCCGCTCAGCACGCGAGTTTTTTGCCTCATTTCTTTTCGCCCTGGCTCGATCATAACGCGCGATCTCACTCTGTAGGACTTTGGAGTTCAAGCTTGTAAGTGCCGGAACATCCAACACCGACCCAACCAATGGCCCATCTTTGTCCATTGCCGCCAGTCTAAAGGAGCGCAGAACACCTCTGACGATCATCGTCATCGGGAGTGTTTCGCCCGACTTCTCTGCGTTGGCTTTTATTTGCTTTGACGCATCGTTGACAAGCTTGCAGAGCAGAAAGCGGTTAACTTCGTCGCCACATTCGCGCCGATCGAGAGTGCTGGCCAATGGACCAGTCAGTTGACTGTCGAGTCTCCGAACAATCTCGTCGCGTTCAGATCTGGTTGCGAATCGCTCCTGTCCGTCGGGCACTCGTGGTTGTTTGGCGGTTGAGTGTTTTGGCATCGAATAGTCTCCCTCTTGCATTGCGGATATAGGCGTCACGCTAGGACCGTAGCACTCGAATTCCTAGATATGTCAGCCTGATATTGGTCATCCGATAAGGGGTGCTATTGGCGCCCTTTGTGATCAAGTCGCCGCTGATCAACCCCTCTTTCTTCATCAAGAGCAAGTATTCCAGCGTTTCCTCTTTTTGAGAGACCTCCTGCAAGTGGCCATTGTGCACTGGCAGAAATCCCTGGCTCAGCCTCGAGTCAATCTCGCGCAGGATGGTCTGTAGCACTTGTTGGTCAGGAGTGGTCATTCGGCGTCCTTCAAAATGGGTATCGCGAGTGGACGTTTAAAGGCCGCGCCCTCCGGCGTTATGGCCCTTCTTGCATCAGCGCTAAGTTTGTTTCGTGGTCTCTTAATGTCGCTGGCGAGTCCGAGCAGCTTTAACGCCTCGATCACGTACCATCCGACATCAATCTGCCACCATCTGTAGCCGAAGCGAGCCGCATTGGCGTCCGAGTGATGGTTCTTGTGCCAGTTTTCTCCCCAGGCTCCGAACTGAAGCGGTCCCAACCACCAGATGTTCCGGCTCGAGTCCACGCCTTCGGGCAGGCCAGGCGTCATATGAAGCAAGCTGTTCACGAACATCTGAAAATGGAGCGCATAAACAAGCCGGATCGCGCCGATCCAGAAGAACGCTTGCCAGCCTAAGGCGAAACCGGCGCACACGGAGAGAACGATTATTGGAATTTGTACTCTTCGCCACACTCGATATCTTCGCTTGTCCAGGTCGGGGCACCACCGCCCGACCTCCGAACCGGACCACTGATAGACCCATCGTATGTGCGCCCACCAGAAGCCTCCGTATCGCGGGCTGGACACATCCTCCGACGTATCAGCCTTGGAATGATGTTGCCTGTGATTCGCCACCCAGGACATCGGTTCACCGGATGCGTTGAAGATTGTGAAAAAGATGAGGATGTTTTCAACCACTCGATTCAACCGCAACGAGCGGTGCGCGAGACTTCGGTGGTAACAGACTGATGTTCCGATTCCACCGATTGAAGTCACAACAAGCGTGACGGCAAACACGCGCCACGTCGGCAGCGGGAACAGAATGAGTCCCAGAACAGCCAGCAGGTGAACAATGACAATATAGAATAGAACGGGGCCGTTCCCCTCGGAGTGTTTCCACCACGGCAGCGTCCACGGATGTTCACTTAGCAATTGCGTTGATTTCACTGTCTATACCTAACTCGATACTTCGGGGCTCTAAGCTTCAGTTACCTTCTTCACAAACCAGATTCCGGTTATTGTCGCGCCCCTTGCTACGGCGACTCGAGTTGCCTCTTCGAGAGTCTCCGCATAGCGGCCTTCCGTGCGGAGATGACGAAGATAATCTGCTCCAAATCCGCAGGCTGGCCCGACCATGGTCGCCCGGTCGCTAATCTCAAACGCGTAAGCCTGCTCACCCGAGGCAAGCCGGCTCGCCGCTTGAGCAATATCAACCAGACTCGTCATCATAGATAGGGTACCTTTAGGGGATACACCACCCTCGCGGGAGGAGCGAGCCGTTGCTATTGCCGTCATCAATTCAAAATCAAGACCGACGGCTACGCGCCGATGGAAATGCGAATCCGCAACTGTGATTGAGGTTGATTGGCCGGCGCCGGCATTGGAACTCCACAAGTGGCATTTCGTGGAGTCATCCCGGCTACCACTTAGACCGGATGGCTTTCTGCTGTATTACAGACTCATTTAGAGTATATGCTGAAGGTCGCGTGGTCAAGGTTAGGCCGTCCCACTGACTGGCACCAACTTACGTTTTGCTACGATCTATTCGGCTCTTGAGGGCTATGTCGATCTGTTCCGCCGCTTCCGTCTTTGTCTGGCCCATCACTTCGGAGATCTCAGAAATAAGGAGCCTTCTCGCCCGATCGAGTGTCCCGGATTCACCAAGTGTCAAAGATCTCGTGCTGCTCAACTCGGTTAAGGAGGCAACGATCTCAGCCAAATCAAATGGAGATCCGGACGTGAACAACTTATTGTTGTCGATCGCTCGCTGCTTCCAATTATCGGCTGCCTTGGCACTCTTCTTGAAATGAGCCATGAGTCTCGGGATCTCCGACTTCTTCATCAGCAACCGGACACCGATGGCGCGCGCCTTTTCTACCGGGATGAATAACTCGCCGCCGTTGTCGTCCAGGATGATCAAGTGGTAGAACATCACGTCCACTCCATCAACATCTCTATTGACGACCCGGCCAATACGGCAAGGGCCCTGACCCGGATAGATAGCCTTTGTCCCGGCCGCCAGCGGCGCTTGACTCGCGCCTTGATGAGACGCAAGGGTCGGTTCTAATCCAGGAGCGCTCATAGATAGAACTCCCTTCTCACTCGAGTTTCAATGCTCATGATTTCCGACAGCGGAAACTCAACATCATTCACATACGAGAGCCAGAACTCGTGCTTCCACTCGCGGCGAACCGCTGCCATGTGACTCCAGTGGTAATTTTCGCTTGGGTTACCGGCCGTTTCCGTGAATCGGGTTGACGGTATCGGGCTCTCCACAATAAGTCTTAGTCGGGAGTTGCTTTTTCTCATCGTTTTAACTTTATCTGTATCAACACCAGCATACGCCTTTATTGAGTTCTCTTCCGTCTAGTATTGAACAGTCTTGAAACTAGGCTCTCAAGGCGTGTCCGGCATTCCCATCTGCCGCAACCAACGGAAGTGCGACGCAACACCCGACCAGAAGGACTTATGTTCGCTATACCTCACCCCAAATTCCTGACATGTCTGCTCGACCACTTTCGAGATTGCGGGATAATTGATATGACAGATTCGGGGAAACAGATGGTGTTCGATCTGAAAGTTCAGGCCGCCCAGGAGCCAGGACGCCACGCGACTGCGTCGCGCGAAGTCGACGGTGGTTTCAACCTGGTGTATGGCCCACGAGTTTTCGATTTTACCGGTGTCCTTTCCAGGCAACGGAAACTCGGCCTGTTCGACGCAATGCGCCAACTGAAATACAACACTCAGCACGAGGCCCAGCACCATCGCTGCCGCGGCATAGAACAACACGACGACCCAGATTGGGTGAAGGAGCAACGGGATTCCGAAGGCCAGTGCGAAGAAACTCACTTTGCCGGCGATGAACCCCACCAGTTCCCAGCCCTTCGGGCGCGGCAGCTTGTGTTCTCCGATGCGGCCGGGTATCACGTCTCGGAAATCACCAACCAGGTGCCAGTTGATGGCCATGAACCCGTATAGTGGCCAGAAGTAGAATTGCTGCCACCGGTAAAACCATCGCCGCCGGTGATGCGGCGTCAACCGGCCGAGACCGCCGATGTCGACGTCTGTATCGTGGCCTGTGATGTTGACATAAGTGTGATGGTAGACGATGTGCTTCCAATACCAATGGTATGAACTCCCACCGATCACATCCAGCGACATTGCCATCACTTTGTTGACCCAATCGTAGTTCGAATACGCGTGATGGCTGCCGTCGTGCTGAACATTGAAGCCAATCGCCCCGGTGATTAATCCGAGCAGTATGGCCAGCGGTAGCGCCTGCCACCACGCTTGAGCGACGAACACCAACAATGCGTAAAACGCAGCGAACAGCACGAGGAGTATCGCGGTCTTCACGTACATCTGAGGGCAATCGCGTTGCCGGCGTCCGGTGCTTCTGAAGAACTCATCGATCCGGCGACGAAGCTCGATTTGAAAATCGCTGTTGCCCGCGAACTTCAGGCTCTGGTCAGATCGCGCCGGTCCCGAAAAATGTTGTGCATCGAGCGATAGAATCTCCTGTGTATTCGTCATAGCAGCACTTGCCGTAACCCTTTCGAGATTGCTGAGAGTCGCTGGTCGTTTCCCCTCTGTAATAGTCGGGCCAAAAAATTCAGGACCAGTATTTTAACACATTAGCTAGAGGATCGACGACAGGTAAGCGGTGAGCTTGTGTTCCTTGATGATCAGATGGTGCTCGGTATTGTATTCAATCAGGTCCAGGTTGCAGAACCGCTGCATGAATACGCTGATCCGCGGCCGCGTAGTGCCTACCATAGCGGCTAATTCTTCGTGAGAAATCTTGACCTCGATTCGAATGCTCCGCGGATCTTTCTTGCCGAGCTTTTTGGCGATTTGCAACAGAGTCTTTCCCAGGCGTTGCTCGCTATCAACCGTCACAAGATTGGCGATGACTTGTTGTTGGTCCGCAATCCGAACTGCCAGATACCTGATGAAGCCTTCGAGAAGACTGTCTGTAGTCAGGCGACCGAGAAACTTGCCGCACGGAATCTCTTTCAGGAATGAGTCTTCCATTGCAGTCGCGGTTTCGAGCCGGGCTCCAAGCCCGGACAGGCACAGCTCGCCGAAAACATCTCCCGCGCCGTGGATCGCGAGCATGCATTCCTTGCCTTCTTCGGAAACCATTACCAGCTTGATCTGTCCCTTTTCGATGAAGTACACCGTCTCGCGTTCGTCGCCAACTGTGTAGACATGATTGTGCTTGCCGATCTTGATTGGATTCGAGTTCTTCGTTTCATTGAGTAAGGACGCTTGCATCTGTTCTTTGAATTGATCTGCGTGCGGAGTCAGCTGAATCATTCCTCTTCCGTCCGTTCGCCGATTGGCTTTTCTACTGCTAATGCTAACGACTACCCTAGTATAAACTCCCGATTAAGACGGCGCTGTGCAATATTGCACAATTGTCCAATTTAGAGGAATGAAATCATCCCGTTCCTGGGCTTCTTATCAAAACCATCAAATTTGAGGAGCAAACGACCGCGGGAGGGTTTGAGAAACGCCCGGCCACGCAGATTAAGCAGGGTAAAGGCGAGACGATAGGCGATCGTGTAATCGAAAGACGGAAGGGCTAAATCGAGCAAGCCACAGAGGCGCCGCGCCCCTGTGGCCTGATTGTCTGTTTTAATAAGCCGGCTCTTCGTTATCTGAACAACTCAAGAGCGACTTGCGAAAGCGCCGACACAATCGGCTCTGCGAAGCGGCCGTTTCTGCTTCGTCCGCCGCCAAGCCCGGAAGCCAGAAGTATTCCTATTCCGATCCCCGCGCCGAACGCGATCATCGTCAGCTTGCCGGGATTGTCGCGCCCATAGGTCATTGTTTGATCGTAGGTGTTGCCGATGACTTCGCTGGTCTTGTCGTAGGCTTCGCTTACAGCCTTGACCGTCTGATCGTAAGCGTTCTGTACGCCGTTGCCGACATCGGAGGCAACCTCACGCGCACGTTGGGTCGCGCTGCTCGCCTGACCCGACGCGCCACCGGAAACGGGCTTATTAGGACTACCCCCTGATTTGCCTTGCTCTGCTATGTTCTTGTTCGATTCCATTTATTTTCCCCCTTAATAGATTAATGCCAGCCCCTGGGACCGGTCGTAGAGAAGCTGGACGGTTGAACATTCGTATCGGAATTGCTCGGCGCGCTGGTCCGGGAATGTGGCTGCCCCGGTCTCGAGTTGTCTCCGGCCATCGCGCCACGCAGCTGGCTCCTTAGAAAATCTACTGCCACCTTGGCGAGGATTGTGGTCGCCGCCGCTTTAACTGCCCCGCCGGATAACATCTTTTTCTGTATCACTCCTGCCATGACTCCACCCACGCGGTCAGCCAGGTCCTCGGTGAGTTCAGCAACTGCCTCGTGAATGCGCTCTCGTGGAGTAGGCTTTCGCTTGAAGATGCCCGCTATCATGAAACCGGCTCCAGCAGCCAACCCAAGGGCGGCAAGCGGGCATGCAGCGACGTATTCGTGCCAGTCAAGAGTCTCCTGCAGACGATCGCCAAGCTTGTCTACAGTCTCGGAGATAGACTCTCGCTTGGCAGCTATGTCCTGACGAATCGCGAATGCGCTTCGATCCAGTGTGGTGTCCTGAAAGCCAGGTTGAGTTGCTACGTTAATTCTTTCAGCCATTCCTTATCCTCCTCGAGTGTCTCGATCGTTTGTCTTGGCGCAACGTTAATGCGCCTTACCTGGACCAGCCCCGCGGAGGCGGATATGACGCCTACAATCGCGAGCGCCGCGCCAATGATAAGAGCCGAATAACCAGGGCCGACATAGCGAGCCAGCCCGATGATTGCCGCAGCCGTTAGCGCCAGAGTGGCAACGAGCGCGATTATCACTCCTACGGCGAGGACCAGGATGCCGGAGCGGAATTTGTTGAGTTTGTCGCTCAGTTCCTGACGCGCCAATTGAATCTCATCCCGGACCAGGGCCGCGGAGTTGGTAGCCAATTGACTCAGCAACTCACCGAAGGATTCCCGCGGAATACTCGCCTCGATTCTTCTGTCGAATCCTCTTCGCATCTCCATACCTGTCACCTCCGCAATAGAATGCCAAGGAAAAGCCCCGCTGCCCCCGCTATGATGAGGCTGCGCCCGGGATTGCTTCGCACCTGTTTTTGGAGATCCGACTTAACCCTTTGCGGGTCTACCTCGCGAACGTAGTCCGCTGCGTTGTCGAGCCATCCCGCAGCCTGCCCGATATATCCGGCGGCTCTGTCCTCCTGGTTCTGTCCTGCGTTCTGTTGGATTGCTCTTGCAACGGCGTGCAACTTGTCGGCAACCGTGTCCTTGATCGTATCGAGTGATACACCCGAGGCTTGTGATCCGTAACTAGACTCCTCATTTTCGGCTGTATGACTACTGCCCCTGTTTATTTGATCCATATCGCTCCTCCGGATTTCGTTTCCGATAACCCCGCGATCGACCACACGACATTCAACAGCAAGCATTCGCCTGTCGAACAACTTCAGAACGCGTATACTTTCGTCGACGCCTCAACGCAGCAAAGTGAAACACAACCGCCGCAAAACAAAACACTGTTGTGAATCGTGTTACTTCGTTCAAAGACGCAGGCGCCTAACAAATGTCGAATTTTTCTTTGTCCCTCAGTCGACGCCGTAGACATTAGAGCAATTACGTTGCCAAATGCTTTGGTGTAGACAAGCTACTTCTTCGATTCATTTCTTCCGGCCAGGCAGGTCTCTCGGGTTCTCGTCGTCTCTGTTGGATTCCTTCATTCAGCGTCGTAACGGTCTGACCAATCTTCTCTTCAATACTCATGGTTTCCTCCTGCGGACAAAAGTTACAGCCCTCGGGATCAACCTATCATCACGGTACAACTTTCTGTTCAATAGGAAACGGTTCGATATCGTGAGGCCGGGCGCTCACTTTTCCCGCTGAAAATATTTTCACTTCTGTATCATTTTGAACAGACTCGGCAGAGCCTGAATCTGTACCATAAGGTGGTTTCGGGTATTAGTATGGAACAGCAGACGCACTGGCGCTTCGAAGTCAACAATCCGCTGAAGTCTTCTGAATGGCGGCCTCTATTTGAAGTTGGCGATGAGCAGCTCAAGGCTTCTCAAGCACTGAGAGACGAGTTGAATATAATCAATGCCCCGATTCAACTTCGAATCGTTCGTCACTCACATTCAGATGGCACCTGAAGCTTTTGCCCAATAATTTCCCTCAACGCTGCCTTGTAACTTCCCGGGTCAACCCTTCGCGTGCTTCGCGGTCCTTTGCGCCTTTGCGCTGAGTATTGGGTCTTACACCTTCAATACGCGGCGCAAAGGACCGCAAAGCATGCGAAGGGCTACCAGGCAATTGCTCGACCTATTCAAGCTCCTGCAGCCAGCCGCCCTCAAAACCTGCGCGGCGAAGCCCTTCGACGATGTAAGAACAGTTACGCATCAGTCGCCACAGAAAGCCTGAACGGTAGTTCTCAATCATCAACACTATCGGACCTTGATCGAGCCCGTAGTATCCCTTTGAGATCCATTTCCTGACTGAATTTTTATCATCGCCTGAGCCTGTCGAAAACGTCGGATTGAAACTGCACTTGAATCCGTAGTGGCTGGTCATCTCAGGATAAGCCTCGTCGAAATGCTGGATCGACGGCAACACAATCTCCGGAGCGAACGGAAGTGAAGCGACCACCGCCCACGGCGCAAGCGTGCCGTCATCCGGACCGTCTGGAATGCCGCGCGCTTCGTAGTCGTAGAATTGCCTCAGCTTGCCTTCGATCTTCTTGCGCGCCGGCCCCGGGCCATCGCTGGCAGTGAGACCCCAAATGTATTCACCATAACCTCGAAAGCCCCTCGGATTGCGAATCGCGTACTGCTGCTGAATATAAGTGGCGCGGCGGCTGTTCTCAAAATAGTCGATCCCCTTGTTGCGCATGTAGTCGTCCTGAATCCCATGAAGGTCGAGCCACATATGCGAGAGCTGATGGATAAAAAGCGGGCCCGCGTATACAAACTCGCGGCCGTAAAGGCTTCTCCATTCATAGGTGCTTGTCCATGCCTTGTAACTCTCCTCGGGCAACGGGTGAGTGGGTGAGGCGAGCGCAAGGATGTAAAGAATCAGGGCTTCGTTGTAACCTTCCCAACGATACTTTATGAACCCGCTTTCGGGTCTCCAGCCGTGCGTAACAGTAGCTCCCAGGTTCTGCGCCCAATTCCAGTCAGCGCGACGATAGATTTCGCCGGCTACCGTGCGAATTTCTAACTCATCGTGATTGTCGCGATTGAAATACTCCGCGGCGGTCAGTGCGCCGGCGATTAAGAATGTCGAATCGATGGTCGACAGTTCGCAATCCCATACGCGGCGTCCGCTCTTCATATCAAGGAAGTGGTAATAGAAACCCTTGTAGCCTGTGGCGTCTGGTTCGGGACCCTGCGCGCTGTTAAAAAAGAAACGCAGGGTCGCAAGGGTGCGTTCGATCGCTTCCTCACGCGTAATGAATCCACGCTCGACGCCCACGGGATAGCTTGCGAGCGCAAACCCGGTTGCAGCGATGCTGCACGGCGATCCCTGACGAGTGCTGTCCGGAAGCAACCCATTTTCCGGATTAGCCTCCTTGACGAAGTAGTCAAAGGTAGCGCGCTGGAGCGCGTCGAGCTTTTTGTCAGAGTAAGAGTTTTGTCTCGGCTTCACTGCAAACCTCGCGACTACTGATTTGTAACAGGCATCCCGCTAGCGCTCAATCACCAAAGTGAAGAAAATAATCACGCAATCCTAAAGGGCCGCGGAGCGCGAAAACCTTACGCGGAGCCAGCTGTGCGGTTGGTCTTGAAAACCTTTATCTGGGTTGTGTACATTGTTGCCAGAAAGTTGATTGACACTCATTCCCCATAAAGCCGCCCGGCAGATGAGGGGCGATGTATGATTCAAGATTATCCCGAAACAGATCTGTTCAAAAAACAGATGCGAGAGTCCTTGCAACGCGAGACCAGGAACTCGCGCGCCATAAAAATCCCGAGCCACGAAAACGTCTACACAATCGGAGAGCACGACGACATGATCTACTTCATCCAGAGCGGGCAGGTAAAGCTCTCGATGACTTCCTCTGAAGGCAGAGAATGTTTGCTCGCCATCCACGGTGCGGGAGACGTTTTTGGCGAGTTGTGCCTGTCAGGGCTGGCGGGACGGCTGGAAACTGCAACGGCAATGGAAGACACGGTCTTGAAACAAGTGCCGTGCAAAAGGTTTCTTGAACATCTGACCAGGGACTTGCTGATGGAGGGTTTCGTCAAGTATCTGGCGGTGCGCGTAGCGGAACAACAGGCGGTCATCGCTAATCTCGTTACGATTGATAGCGAGCAGCGACTGGGCAAGACTTTGTTACAGCTCGCCAAACAACTGGGCAAGAAGGGCCCTGGCAACACACGTATCGAGCTAAAGATTTCACACGAAGAGCTCTCGAACATGATCGGCACAACGCGGCCTCGCGTCAGCGTCTTCATGCAGAGATTCCGTAACCTGGGTCTTCTCGAGATTACTGAAGAGCACTATTTAATAGTCATGGAAGATAAGCTCACCAATTACCTGGCTTCGATTGCCTAACGACTAACTCACCGCCGGTAGCGATTTGAGATAAGCATTTGGGTCATGCTCCATCGCGCCGGGGGGAAGCCATTCCCAAAGCGAACCCAGATCTCGTCGCGCCAGGTCCATATAAAACTGCGGGAGTTCGGTTGATTCCCTCTCGAAGTAGCGCCGGAACTGCCTGTCGGTGTCGAGCCGTTTACGCACTTCTGTGTGGTATTTGATCCTTCCAAAGCCTTCGGAAGAGATGGCGCGAACGACGTTCATCCATCGGGGAATCATGGCTTTGTTCGCTCTCAATCGCTTGCCAATCGCCCGCCATGAATAGGTATATTCAACCAGACCAATCACGTGATTGTAGAACTCGGGCCACGAATAGTTCCTGGGCTTAACATTCATCGCCTGGTTGTTATTCAGGAACTGAAACGGAAAAGGAAGCACACGGTTGGCTCGTTGATATTCGAGATTGAGCGGCGCCGCCTGTCCAAAAGCGGAGAGCAGCGAGTAGCCCGGGAACGCGCCCGGCGCCAGGTCTACAAATCGCTTCGTCAACTCAAACGGTTCCGCCCCTTCGTCGGAATCGAGACCCAGGACAAAGTTTGTCTGAATGTAAGGCATATAGCGCAGGATCATGTTGACGTGGTCGGAGACTTGCCGGACTTTGTCCATGCCCTTCGTTCTACCGGTTTTCGATTTGTCGCCCAGGTCATACCACGACTCGATCCCGGGAAGCAGCGCCTTGAATCCATTTTGCTTTAGACGCTTCAGGTGCGCTTCCGAGAGAAGCGACAGGCTGCTCTCGGCGATGAAGTCGATGCTGTCAGGCGGCGCCGCTTCCTCGATCGCAGCCATTATTTCGTTGAAGCGAACGCCGAAGTTCGGATCGTGCCACCCCACGAGCGGCCGCTTGTACTTCTGTAAGAGAAACTTCAAATCCTCTTTGATCACATCGGTGTCCAGCGGCTGATAGGGAATGACCGAATCGATACAGAAGCTGCAAGTGTATGGGCAACCGAGACTGCCGATCATCGGCACCATCTTTATGAATGGAGCCTTCTTGAGCGTCGGCTCCATGAACTTCCATCGCTCGCGCACGCCGGGCAACGCTGATGGTTGCTGCCGGGCCGCGATTCTCATCCCGATTGGCCGATGTTGGGAACAATCCGCTAAGACGTCGCAGATTACGGTACGGTCCGTGAATCCAAGAACGTAGTCGAAGTATTTGACGGCGTCGTGTGGATAACAGCGAGCATGGGGTCCGCCAAGAACAGTAATGGCGCCTTTGGATTTGAAGAGATTGCTCAACGCGTACGCAAGTTGAGCGGCTTCGGTGAACGCGCCGATGAAGACGAGGTCGATGTTGTCCGGTAGTTCCTCGACCAGGTTCTCAAACCCGGTATAGCACACGAAGGTTACGTCATGGCCTTCCTGTTCGCACCAGGTCGCGATCACCTGGGGCATGATCGCCGCGAAATTGGCATTCATCACGCGCGCGAACAATGCTCGCGTCGGACCCTTAGCGACGAGGTCGATCACTCCGATACGAAGTTTCCGCAAAACCTGCCTCCTGTTTGGCTTCCTGGACAACGGAGACTGTCAAGATCTGAAAGGATAAGAATAAAGGCTGTGTAACAACTTGAGAAGGCTTGCTTCGTCGCAAGCCCAAAACCAGTATGAGCGGAGACCTCCGACTCTAACTCGAGCTCAACCTGCGAGTGATTCAGCCAAACACAAACGTGATCGGTAATACAGCAGCTTTCACGCTGCTCGACACAACGCTGGATGGGCGACGCCGGGACTCTCCTAGCTTCGATGCCGGAAAGTAACTCGACCTTTTGTCAGGTCGTAAGGTGACAGCTCAACGGTCACCCGGTCTCCCGCAAGCACCTTTATGTAATGCTTGCGCATCTTGCCGGACAGATGGGCCAACACCTCGTGGCCCTCGGCTATCTTAACCTTGAACGTAGTGTTCCCCATACACTCAACCACGGTTCCATCGACGGGGATCATATCTTCTTTTGGAATGGTGCTTACCTCCTTTTGAACGCGGCAAAGTTGCCGGCCTTGCCGCGTCGTGTGGGTTCAGGCTGCAACGCTGCAGCTAATCAGCGCGACGCCCGGGTCGCTCTGTAAGAACGCGATGAAGAGGATCGCAACCGAGCTATTTCGCTCGTGAGCTTGATCTGCTCTTCAGATCTGCCGTCGCTGAAGCCACTCAGCTTCGATCTCTCGAGCCGGATTCCGGCTATGCGCTCGATAGCCGCCAGCGTAGCTTCCTCTTCCGGGCTAACCAGTGTTAGCGCAGCGCCGTCGCGTCCTGCTCGAGCTGTTCGACCAACGCGATGAATGTAATCCTCAGCGGTCGCGGGCACTTCATAATTTACCACAAACGAGATGTCGTCAACATCAATGCCGCGAGCGGCGACGTCTGTGGCGACCAGCACGCGCACCCGGCCTGCCTTAAAGTTCGACAGCGCCGTATTGCGCTGCGACTGACTGCGATCGGAGTGGAGTGTCACTACTTCATGCTTGTTGGCGGTGAGTATTCGCGCGACCCTATCTGCTCCTCGACGTGTCTGCGTAAAAACCAGAAAGGTCTCATCCGAGTGTTGCCGGAGCAAAGCCAGCAGCATCGGAGTCTTCGCGTGTGCTAACACGGCGAAGGCTTTCTGTGTCAGCGTCGCGACGGTGTTTGACGTGCGCGTTGCTTCGACTCTCACAGCGTTTGTCGCTAATTCACGCGTTAGCTGCTCGATCTCTCTTGAAAGGGTTGCAGTCAACAACATGCTCTGACGTTTGGCTGGAACATGCCTGATGATCTTTCGGACCTGCGGAAGAAAACCCATATCGACCATTCGATCCGCCTCGTCAAGCACAAGAACTTCTACGTGTCTGAGGTCGACCGAGCCTCGCTCGATCAGATCGTTCAACCGTCCGGGTGTCGCGACCAGGATGTCAACACCTGCTCGGAGCGCTTTGATTTGTCTCGGAAGACTCTCGCCGCCGACCACTGCTACGGTGCGAAGTGCGGCGGTCCGGCCGTAGACTTTCGCAGTTGCTTCTATCTGAATTGCAAGCTCGCGTGTTGGAGCAAGCACAAGCGCTCGCGTAACGCCGCGAGCGCCAAGTCTTTGAATGATCGGCAGCAGAAAAGCCAGGGTCTTGCCTGAGCCTGTCTCCGCCGAAGCGACGATGTTTCGTCCCGCGAGCGCGAGCGGCACCGTCTTTGTTTGGATCTCTGTTGGTGTGGTGATGCCCAGGCCTTCCAGGGCATCGACAAGCTGACCACTTAGGCCCAGCTTGCTAAAACTATTTGAACTCATGAATCTCACTTTCGGTACGCTGCTTCGTGATTTGTTTTCCTGTTGAAGCGAAGCAGGTGTTCTTGCTGAAATGCTTTCTGCTGAAATTTCTGAAGATACAGACTGGTTGGGGCTGTGTTGCGTCAGTTTTCTGCAATCGTCTTTGAACTGCGAGGCGCTGAATGACGAACCCCGAGGGCCCGTCATCCAGCGCTCATCGCTTTCGCTTAGTAGCGGCTTCCGCCGTATCCGCCGCGGCCTCGACCGCCGCCGCCGCCACCGCCACCCGGGCGGCCTCCGCCGTAGCCACCGCCACCGCGGTTGCCCGTACGCTCTTCGCGTGGTCGCGCTTCATTCACGGTCAGCGCTCGGCCATCGATCTCTGTTCCATTAAGCTGTGTGATAGCCTTATCGGCATCCTCGCCACTCATCTCAACAAAAGCAAAGCCCTTCGAACGGCCGGTGTCCCGGTCCGTGATAACGTTAACTGACTCGACCGGACCTACCTGTTCAAACAGGGTGGTCAGATCGCCATCCGTCGTTTGATACGACAGATTTCCGACATAAATTCTCTTACTCATTTGTCTCCTAAGACTGGTTAAGAGGAACTTCCGAGGCTTTGCGGGAAAGAGGATGAGGAAACGAGGTCAAACACTCTCCAAACAATCAGCGGGAGGTCCTGAAAAACTTCCCAGCAGCATTCGATCTGCTGAACTATCGAAGGCATAGTAACAGAACGACAGTCAGAAGTCGAGGTTAATCGGGGCGTACCGCGGTCCCGCTTGATGACGGGGACACTAGCTTTGCGTCTTTGCGAAACATCTACTTGATATGACTTGCCGCCGTTTCGCCTAAGACGCTTAGGTCCGCAAAGGTGCAAAGGTTAGGTTCCCGTTCTCTCAGTTGACAACCGCAGTCGCCGGGCAGTAGAAACATCACGCTTCGCACCGCCGCTCTGAGACGTTTAGAATAATGCTGGATTGAAGATCCATTATGTTACCAGCATGATTAAGAGGATGGTGAACAATGACGCCAACTATCAAACTAAGTTCGGTCGCGATGTGCATTGCCGTAGCTATCGTTGGTTGCACTCAGAGGGAGACGCCGAAGATGTCTGAGTCCAAGCCGGCGAGTGAGTCTCCCGTCGCCGCGAAGATCCGCAGGTTTGCTCCAACCGATGTAACTGCCGATCCGGCGCAGCTCTCGGACAACGACCGCAAGGCGCTCGATAAGATCATTGCAGCCGCCAAGCTGCTTGATCCGTTGTTTATGCGCCAGGTCTGGAGCGGCAACGAAGCCTTGCAGAAAAAACTCGAAGCGGACACAAGCTCCGAAGGCCGCGAGCGCTTGCACTATTTCATGATCAACAAAGGACCGTGGTCTCGATTGGATAAGAATGAACCGTTCATCGAAGGCGTCCCTCAGGTGAAGCCGCCGCAGGCCGGTTACTACCCAGACGACATCACCAAGGATGAGTTTACCGCATGGGTTGGAACGCTGCCCGAGCCCGAGAGGCAACGCGCTACCGGGTTCTTCACGGTCATAAGGCGCGGAACCGACGGCAAACTCAAGATAGTTCCCTATCACGAGGAGTATCGCGAGTTCCTCGAGCCCGCGGCGAAGCTGCTGAAAGAAGCCGCCGACCTGGCCAGCAACCAGACGCTCAAGAACTTCCTGACGAAGCGCGCCGAAGCGTTCTTGTCCGATGACTACTACGCCAGCGACGTAGCGTGGATGGATCTGGATGCTCCCATAGATGTGACCTTTGGCCCATACGAAACCTACGAAGACGAGTTGTTCGGCTACAAGGCAGCGTTTGAGGCTTTTGTAACTTTGCGCGATGAAGCCGAGTCCGCAAAGCTCGTGAAGTTCAGCGGCTATCTTCAGGAACTCGAGAACAACCTGCCCATCGATCCGAAGTACCGAAACCCAAAGCTCGGCGCGGCTTCACCGATCAGAGTCGTCGATAGCGTCTACTCGTCCGGAGAAGGAAACGTCGGCGTTCAGACCGCGGCTTACAATCTTCCGAATGATGAAAAAGTCGTCAAAGAAAAAGGCTCGAAGCGCGTGATGTTGAAGAACGTCCAGGAAGCCAAGTTCAACAAGGTGCTGGTGCCGATTGCCGGCAAGATCATGGATCCGGCGCAGCAGTCTCAAATCTCGTTCGATGCTTTCTTTACGCAGATTCTCACGCATGAACTCATGCACGGGCTCGGGCCTCACGAAATCAAAGTGCAGGGCCGCGACACAAACGTCAGAAAAGAGCTGAAGGAACTCTATTCAGCGATCGAAGAAGCAAAGGCTGACATCACGGGCATGTGGGCGCTGCAATACCTGATCGACCACGGCGGCGTAGACGCGGCGATGGAACGCGATCTCTACACGACTTATCTCGCAAGCTCGTTTCGATCGGTGCGCTTTGGAATAACCGAAGCTCACGGCAAGGGACAGGCGCTTCAGTTCAACTACCTGCTCGACGAAGGCGGCATCAAGATGGATGAGGCCACGGGAATGTTCAGCATTGACACATCGAAGATCAAAGACGCTGTGCGTAAGCTTACGGGTGAGATTCTGACCATCGAGGCGGAAGGGTCTTTTGAGAAAGCCAAGGCAATGCTCGACAAGTACGCCTTGATAAGACCTGCCATGCAGAAGGCGCTCGATAAGCTGAGCGAGGTGCCGGTCGATATCGAGCCAAACTTCACGCTCGCGAAAGGTAAGTAGCAATACGGACTCAGTCTCACCGCGGAGGACGCGGGGTTGGCTGAGGTTACGAGCCTCAGCGTCCACCGAGTCCTCCGTGGTGAGAAGTTTCCCCAACCAAGAATGCACTTGACTGCAGAACAACCCTTGCGCTCAATCACATCGCTGATCGCTACACTCGCAATCGCATCCGCGGCGGCGGGCCAGCAGCGCATGTCAGGCTACTCCGAGAGCGCATCAAAGACCCAGGCGGAAATCGAAGCGAAGTTCAACGCCATTCCCTCACCCGACGAAGCCCGCAAGCTTCATCGCTTCTTCACGGCTGAGCCGCATCCTGCGGGTTCCGAACGCAACAACGAACTCGCTCGTCACATCGCCGATCTCTGGAGGCAGCAAGGATGGGAAGACGTCACGCTTCGCCGCTATGATGTGCTCAATACATTCCCTCGCGAAGTCTCCGTAGAGATGACTGCGCCCGTTCGCTACAAGGCGAGCCTGCGCGAAGACGCCTACGACGCCGATCCCGACACGAAGAACCCTCGCGTGCAGTCGGCTTACACCGGGCTCTCGGCTTCGGGAGAAGTCACTGCGCCGGTCGTCTACGCGCACAGCGGCAATCCCGACGACTACGATGTCCTGCGTAAGAACGGCATCGACGTTAAGGGCAAGATCGTCCTGGTTCGTTATTCGAACCCGTACAGCTATCGTGGCTTCAAGGCGCTGACCGCGGAACGTGAAGGCGCCGCAGCGATGATCATCTACTCCGACCCGCAGGAGGATGGTCACAAGCGCGGCAAAGTTTTTCCCGACGGTCCGTGGGGGCCGGAGAGTCACATCCAACGCGGCGCCATCACCTACGATTTCATAGTGCCCGGCGATCCTTTGACTCCCGGTTGGGCTTCGGTCGAAGGCGCAAAACGAATTCCGATCGAGCAAGCCGTCTCTCTTCCGAAGATCATCGCGCTGCCGATGTCGTGGCGAGATGCGAAACACTTTCTCGAGAACATGGACGGCCCCGAAGCACCACAGGCTTGGCAGGGCGGCTTGGCGATCAAGTACCGGCTCACGGGCGCGGTGACGGCTCATGTCAAAGTCGACATGGACAGCAGCGTGAAGCCCAACTACGTAGTCGAAGCGCGCATTCGCGGATCTGAATTCCCGGACGAGTGGATCGTCTTAGGAAACCATCGCGACGCCTGGGAATTCGGCGGCGTCGACCCCTCGAGCGGCACAGCTTCGATGCTGGAGATGTCGCGCGCACTCGGTGAGTTGAAGACGCGAGGCATGCGGCCCAGGAGAACGATCGTGATTTGCAGTTGGGATGGTGAAGAAGTTGGGCTAACCGGTTCAACCGAATGGGGCGAGCAGTTCGCTGATGAGCTGCGAGCAAAAGCCGTCGCGTACATCAACGTCGATTCATCGGCTTCCGGGCCGAACTTCCAGCCGGATGCGGTGGCTTCACTTGCGCCTTTGATCATTGAAGTGAGCCACTCGCTCGACGCGCCTTCTGGCAAGAGCCTTTACGAAGAATGGAAGGCTTCGATGAAGCGCGAAGGCAAAGGCACGAGCGATTCGACGCTGGTTGACACTAGAATCGGCAGCGGCTCGGATCACACCGTGTTCCTGAATCACATCGGGTGCCCGACGATAGGGCTCACCTTCGCTGGCCCGTACGGCGTTTACCATTCGGTATACGATGACTTCTACTGGATGAATCAATTCGGCGATCCGGGTTATCGATATCACACGCTGATGTCGAAGCTATGGGGCGTGCTCGCGTTGAGACTCGGAAACGCAGAGATACTGCCGTTTGACTTCGCCTTCTACGCAGACAACATCAGGCAGTTCGTCGAGGAGCTTCAGAAGAACAAGAGTGCGAAGCAACACTTAGACTTCAAGTCACTGCTGCGCCGCACCTCGGAATTTGAAGCTGAAGGACGGCGCTTCAATCAAGCGGTTGCGCGCCAACTGGCGAATGGCAAGTTGGACGGCAATCTTTCAAAACAACTCAATCGCGCGATTAGGCGGGTTGAGACGAACTGGTTGAACCCCGACGGCATTCCCGGTCGGCCCTGGTTCAAGCACACCCTCTACGCGGCGCGTTACACTTACGCGCATCTAGAATTGCCGGGCCTGACTGAAGCAATCGAGCGAGGCGATTGGAAAGCCGCAAGCGAGCAGGGCAAGATTCTTGAAGATGCGCTGGCAAAGAACTCTGCTCTGCTTGGTACGACTCGCCCTAAACTTGGACGGTGAAACTTGCTCTGGCAATGCGCTACCAGTGAACTACGCGCTTCGATATGTTAAGCTGATCGCGTCAAATTCAGTGCGGATTTAGCAACGGAGACATCCTTATGAAACTTACACGTGACATACAGAGTCTCAGCACATTCAAGCGCGATACCGCGAAATTGGTGCGCCAAATGAAGAAGACGAAGTCACCAGTCGTGCTGACCGTTAATGGAAAAGCTGAGTTGGTTGTGCAAGACGCCGAGAGCTACCAACAACTATTGGAAGCGAAAGACCGAATGGAAGCCATTGAAGGGATAAAGCGCGGACTTCAAAGCATGAAGCGTAACGCCGGCAAACCCGCGGTTGAGTTCTTTCGTGAGTTCTTTGCTGAGAAGGGTATTGCCGAAGAAGAATGAAGCGACACGACGTGATCTTTGAGGATTCGGCGCAAGCCGATGTGCGAAGGTCTTATGAATGGGGCTGTCGCGCCTGGGGCAAGCGGAAAGCACAACAATGGGCACGCGAACTGCGAACGGCAGTCTTCAAACAACTCGCTGTCGTTCCGAAAGGTTTTCCGCTCGCGCCCGAAGACAATGAATTCACCGAAGAGATTCGTCAGATGGCCATCGGTCGTTATCGAGTCCTGTTTACGATAAGAGGACGGGAAGTTCATGTGCTCCACCTGAGGGGAGCTTATGTGGAGCGCATCGATCTTATCGAAGAGGATTACTAGGCCCTGCACAATCTGAACAAAGCCTGAGTCCCCATTCCAATCTCGATGTAAGGAGAACACAATGATCAGACATCGAATCGCAGCGCTCGCAATTATCCTAATGACAGCCGGAGTATCGCTGGCCGCCTTAGCGCAGGGGCGACAGGACTCGGCAGCTCTCATCGCGGCGCAGCGTCAGGCCATGCTACAACTCGCATCCATGGACGGCGTGTGGAGAGGTCCCGCATGGACCATCCTGCCTTCAGGCGAGAAGCACAACGCTACCCAGACGGAGCGCATCGGACCGTTCCTCGATGGCTCGGTCAAGGTCATCGAGGGCCGGGGGTACGACGCGGATGGCAAAGTTGCCTTCAACGCGTTCGGCACTGTCTCTTACAATCCTGCAACGCGCGCTTACACCCTCCACTCTTACGCGCAGGGCTACGCCGGCGACTTCCCGCTCAAGCCGACTCCCGACGGTTATGTGTGGGAGATACCCGCGGGGCAGATGACTATCCGATATACGTGCGTAATCAAAGACGGCACGTGGAAGGAAGTGGGCGACCGGATCATGCCCGGCAAAGAACCGGTGCGCTTCTTCGAGATGACCCTCAAGCGAATCGGCGATACGACCTGGCCCGCCGGCGGAGCGATCAGCCCCAGGTAAACATGGTCCCGCGTAAGCCTGTTTGAAGCCGCTCAGCGCCCGCCTCTACTAGTCAAAGATGAATGGTCAACACCGAAAGAACGTTCGCGCGGGAGTCGAGGTAGATATCATCCTGAAAAAAGATCAAGGGTCAGCCAGGCTAACGCGCGGCATAGTCAAGGACATACTCACGAAGTCTTCCTTTCACTCGCACGGGATCAAAGTGCGGCTCGCCAGCGGAGACGTCGGCCGGGTGCAGGAAGTATTTGACCCGTCAGATGAAACACAAAATTGAACGGCGAATATTATCAAGTCCACGTAGTAACGAATTCATTCGTTACTCTCGTCGTTAGAAGAACGGATTAATTCGTTACCATGATGATTCAGTAAGCCGGCAGCGTCATCGCAATGACTATTATCTCTCTAGAAGACATCGCCATGAGTTATGGCCCAAGGCAGTTGTTTGACGGCGTGACCTTCGGCCTCGAGGATAACGATAAAGTCGGGCTCATAGGATTGAACGGCTCAGGCAAATCTACGCTGCTGCGGATAATCGCCGGACACGAACAACCACAGAAAGGCCGAGCCATTATCGCCAATGAGCGCGTCGTGGCATACCTGCCGCAGAACCCGGACTTCGATCCGAATCAGACCGTACTCGACGCAGTCTTTACGGCCAGCGACGAAGCGATGCAGTTGTTGAGAGATTACGAAGTGGCCTGCCACGACGTATCCCTGAATCCCGGCGACGAGCGAACGCTCAATCGGGTTGCGACGCTGGCGCATCAACTCGAAGCGTCGGGCGGCTGGAATCTTGAAACAAACGCGCAAACCGTTCTGAGTCAGCTTGGAATCAGTGATACCGGAGCGCGGATGGGCTCGCTTTCGGGCGGTGAACGTAAGCGAGTAGCGTTGGCGCACGCGTTGGTTTCGGGCCCCGATCTGTTGATCCTTGATGAACCGACTAATCACCTGGACGCCGACACGATTGCATGGTTTGAGACATATCTTGCGCGGTATGCGGGCGCGCTTCTGCTCGTCACTCACGACCGCTACTTTCTCGATCGCGTCACCAATCGCATACTCGAAATTGATCGAGGACGCGTGCAAAGTTTCGCCGGGAACTACGTCTACTACCTCGAAAAGAAAGACGAGCAGGAAGCTCGGGACGAGGTCGCCGGTGAAAAGCATGAAGCATTACTTCGGCGCGAACTCGCATGGCTCAGGCGCGGCGCGAAGGCTCGCTCGACGAAACAGAAGGCACGCGTCCAACGCGCCCAGGAACTTCAGAAACAACCTACGAGATCAGCCAGGGCGGAACTCGACATCTCGATAGGCTTCAGCCGAATGGGCAAGAAGATCCTAGAGCTCGACGGCATATCAAAGTCCTATGACGACAAGAACCTGATAGAAGGATTCAGCTACTCTCTGAAGCGCAACGATCGCATCGGCGTCATCGGCCCGAGCGGTTCCGGCAAGACAACCCTGCTCGATATTATCGCCGGACGCATCGAGCCCGATGCCGGCCACATCGATAGAGGGCAAACGATAGTCATCGGCTACTACGACCAGAACAACCGCGAGTTGAATGGCTCACAGCGCGTGATCGATTACATACGCGAAGTTGCTGAAAGAATCGAAACGGCCGATGGGCAGACGATCACCGCAAGCCAGATGCTGGAGAAGTTCCTCTTCCCGCCGCCGATGCAATACGATGTGATCTCGCGTCTGTCGGGGGGCGAGCAACGTCGTCTATACCTGCTTAGAGTGTTGATGGGTGCTCCGAATCTGTTGATGCTGGACGAGCCGACGAATGATCTCGACATTCAGACGCTTGTGCGGCTGGAAGAGTATCTCGACTCATTCGCAGGATGCCTGGTTGTAGTCAGCCACGACCGATACTTTCTCGATCGCACGGTTGAGAGCATCTTTCGCTTCGAAGGAGACGGGCGAATCAAGGAGTACCCGGGCAACTACAGCGCCTTTCTCGGGGCTCGCGAGCGGGAAGCGCTCGAGACTCTCGAAGAAAAGAGCGTTGCTCAAAAGCCCGCGGCATCTGCCGGGACATCTGCCGCCGGGCCACGCAAGCTCTCGTACAAGGAGCGGCGTGAGTTTGAAGAATTAGAAAAAAGAATCGAGCTCAACGAAGCTCGAAAGGCCGAGCTCGAACGCGTGCTGTCGTCTTCATCGAGCGACTTCGTTGCGGTTGAAGCGGCTTACGTCGAGCTGCAGTCGCTCAATCGAGGGTTGGAGAAAGATGTCGATCGCTGGGCCGCGCTCGCGGAGCTTGATTGAATCTGGAGTTCGATTTGGTGTTCTCTTCATCGCAATAGCCGTTCTAATCATTCCAACGCTCTCCTACTCTGACGCATACGATTTGACCGTTGCTTTAGGAAGCGTAACTGTTCTGCTACCTACTCGCAGGAAGTATTCGGAACCTATTTTGGAAAGAATCTCAACGTTACACAATTTGTTTGGGACCAGTGAATCGCATCTCGGCAGGCCTAATTTCTCGGTGATAGCGAACTCAACTAATGGTGCCTCTCTCTCATCTCCGCGATGACCAGCGTGTGCGGCGAGTGTTATGATGGAGGAGACTGAGGCATAAAGATCATGTCAACTGAAAGTATCCAAGCTCTTCTTCAACAGGCCCGGGAATTGTCTCCAGCCGAGCGCGCGGAACTCATCAGGGATTTGCAGGAATCATTAACAACCGACCGCGAAGCACCTCATTCGCAGGCCGAACCGGACGAAGAGAATAGGCCCATCGACTACCTGGCATTGTTCGGTTCAGGGCGCGGCGGATTTGCGAACGCACAGGCAGCAGATGAGTTCATCCGTGAAGAGCGTGATTCATGGGAAAACTGACCGAGCAGTTGGGAACCCTGTCTATCTCGACACCAACATCATTATCTATGCCGTCGAGGGTTATGAGACACATGCGGCTCCAATCAAGGCGCTGCTGAAAGGACTAACAGACGGAGAGATTACCGCGGTGACCATTGAGTTGACGGTGGCCGAGGTGTTGGTCAAACCAAGGCGCGACGGCAACGTGAAATTGGAAGAGGCCTATCGTCGGTTCCTGCTCCCGGCCAAATCATTGCGAAACAGCCCCGTGAGTCGCGAGATCCTCGAAGCCGCCGCAGATATTCGCGCCACTAGCTCGCTACGGTTGCCGGATGCGATTCACTGGGCCACGGCAATGATCGAACAGTGCGATTCTCTTCTAACGAACGACCCAGGATTCAAGAGCTTGACAGCTCTGAGGGTAGTGATGCTGTCTGACCTCTTGCCCGCCGAATGACAACTGACGCTCTCTTTCAAATTCCAACCGGCGCCGTGTAGAATAAGCCTTCATTTATGCCTGTCGCAGTCATACCCTTCAAAGTCGGAAACGTAGAGATTGGCGGCGGAGACCTGTTCCTCATCGCCGGACCCTGCCTCGTAGAAAGCGAAGCTCACACTCTCAAGATGGCCCACGCTATTTCCTCGATCACCGAGCGATTGGGTATTCCTTACATTTTTAAGTCGTCTTACGATAAGGCTAATCGCACTTCCATCAACGCCCATCGCGGGCTCGGAATTGAAGAAGCGCTACGCATTCTCGGGCGCGTTCGAAGCGAGGCCGGCGTAGCCATACTCACCGACGTGCATGAAATCGCTCAAGTGCCGGCCGCGGCTGAAGTAGCCGACGTGCTCCAGATCCCCGCGTTCCTTTCACGCCAGACGGACCTGATAGTTGAAGCCGCGCGCTCGGGCCGAGCGGTCAATATCAAGAAGGGGCAGTTCCTGGCGCCGAACGACATGAAACACGCGATCGAGAAGGCGACCTCTCAAGGCAACGAGCGAGTGATGATCACCGAGCGCGGCACGAGCTTCGGCTATAACAATCTCGTGGTTGATTTTCGAGGAGTGCCGATCATGCGAGGATTCGGTTACCCGGTCGTTCATGATGTGACGCACAGTCTTCAGCGTCCGGGCGGGCTGGGTGCGGCAAGCGGCGGCGACTCTCAGTTCATTGAGTACCTCGCGCGAGCCGGCGTGGCTTGCGGAGTGGACGGCGTGTTCATGGAAGTGCATGACGACCCGGCGGCTGCGCTTTCGGATGGGCCTAACAGCTTGCCGCTCGACAGGCTCGAGCCTTTGTTGGAAAAGTTGAAAGCGATTCACGAACTGGTGCGCGATCTGGTTTCCGGTTTGTAGTTTCTGGTTTACGGTTTCTGGTTTGACGATGGCCGCCGGGAACCGAAACCAGAAACCAGAAACCAGAAACCAGAAACCGGCAACCGAAAACTGGAAACCGAAAACCAGAAACAGCAGACCAATGATGCTCAAAAGTTTTTTCTCGTCTCTTTTCATAGCTCTCGCTTTCGCAGTAGCCGCATCGGCACAGGAAGTCGAAGTCGATCGCTACAATATCAACGCTCGCATCGACACCGCCGCGAGCGCGGTCGATGTGAAAGCGGCGCTCAACATCTCGAATCTCGGCCAATCACCGAAAGCAAAGATCTATCTTCGATTGACCAGGCTTGCCAAAGTAAGCGCAGCTACGGTGAACTCGGCATCGGCTCAAGTCGAGACCATCGAAGATAAACGCGTTACGACCCTCAACCAGATCGTCATAACACCGGCATCACCCGTCGTCGCCGGAGGGAAGGCGACTGTTGAACTGAGCTACCGCATCGAAGCGCTCGAATCGACCGCGGCCGTTCACATCTACTCCGGCGAGGTCCTGCTGACGCCAGAGTCGGTGTGGTTCCCAATGCCAACGACGATGTACGCGCCCCCCTATGGTCCGACTACCGCTCCTTTTTCCTTGACCGTGAGCTCCGCAGCACCCGGTGGTAACTTCCGCGCGGTCTCGTCGGGTACCCTTAAAGTCGAAGGCCAGAATTCAATATTCGAACAGCCGCTGAACTCGCTGCCGCTTGTTGTAGCCGGTAGCTTCGATCAACCGATCACTTCCGACCACGGCGGCGTCAAGATCGAGATATTTGTTCAACCCGGCATCGCTCCGGTCTCAACCGACGCGAAGCCGGCGGACTCGCGAGCACTCATCTCGCGTTTGGGTGACGAAGCCGGCCGCGTGATCGATTTTCTAAACGCCACGTTGGGACCTGCGCCCTCGGGCTCGGTGTTTCGCATAGTCTCTTCGGTTCGAGCGGGAAATCTTGCCGGGCCCGGCATCCTCGTGCTGAACGAGCAGGTCTTCCGGCGCGATACGCTCGGCGCCGGCGTGATCGAAACGCTGGCCGATGCGATTGCGCGAATGTGGATCGACGGCCGGATGAGGCTTCGCGGCCAGGAGCAGCGAGCGGCACAAGAGAATCGCCCCGCAGTGAAAGCTCATAGCGCGGCGTTTCTGCGCGACTCGCTTCCACGTTACCTTGCGGCGCTCTATTTCGAAGAACGTTTCGGCAAAGACGCCGCGCGCGATCTATTCACCAGGATGCGTTCGGGGTATACGCCGGTAGCGCAGGGAGGGCGAGATTCTGAACTTGGGGTTCAGACTTTGCTGTTGCCGAATTACAGCGCGGCCGCGCTCAGCAAAGGCCCGCTGGTATATCGGATTCTTTCGGAAGCGGCAGGCCGCGACAAGCTCATCGCCGCGATCAAGTCACTCATTGCCGCGGGGCCAACCAGGATCATCACAATCGATGATCTGAAGGCGGCGCTTGGCAAGAGTTCCACTGCCGAAGTCGATAAGGTTTTCGCGCTGTGGGTCGATTCGATAACCGAACCTGACATCATAATCGGAGCACCGTTGCCATCTGATAAACCAGGCACGCAGCTCGTCAACCTGCGAAACCTCGGAACCGGAGATGTAACCGTGGCGGTGTTAGCGGCGACGGCTTCGGGCAAGCAGATCAGAACGTCGGTGACCGTACCTTCTGAAAACCTGGCGACGGCCGATATCGCAACTTCTGAAAAAATCATTTCCGTAGAAGTCGATCCGGAAAAGTTCATCATCCAAACCAACTATGACAACGACGCGCGTGATGGCGATTTCAAGGCAACGCGGCCGTCGGCTCAAACGCTTTTGAACGAGAGCATCGCGGCTTTCAACCGGACACAATACCCGGAAGCCGAAACAAAGCTGAAACAAGCAATCGGCTTTGATCCGCGAAACGCCGTGTTGCACGCGTGGCTGGCTCGAACGCTGATGGCGCAAAAGAAAACGGAAGAGGCGGCCGCCGCCGCGACTGCCGCGATGAAGATCGAACCCGCAGTAAGCTCGGCACTCGCGTGGGCGCGCATAACTCTCGGGCAGGTTGCGCTCTCGCGCAATCAGGCTGCCGACGCAGCGCGGCAGTTTCGAGCGGCACGGGTTGAAACCGATGAAGCAACCGCACAGTTCGCGGCACAGGAAGCGTTGATCCAAGCCGAGCGAGCAGCCGGCGCCGCGCCTCAAATTGATGAGTCGGTGCGTTCTTATATTAGTCAACTCGATGCAGCCATCAAACAATCCGGCTCGGACAAGCTCTTCGCGCTCGTGATCAAAAACAACCTAAAGCGATTTGTTCAGGGGTTGACCGTCTCGAGGCCTGCATCCTGGGTGACAGAGATACTGCACGCCGAGCAGGTTGACGCGAATCGCGTGGTGCTCGATGTATCGCTCAAGGTCAAATCTGAAGGTAAGGATCAGACGGGCACCGCTGTATATGTGTTGGCGAGGTCGGGCAGCGGATGGGTGCTCGAGGACGTGCCGCATCAACTTTTCAATGTGAAGTAGAGTCACGGTTCAGGGTTCAGAGTTCCGGGTTCAGCGTTTGGGTTCTGGGTCTTAACTCTGAACTACGAACTCTGAACCCTGAACCGTTTTATGAAACGTAACGCGAGCGCCATACTCCTCCTCGTCTCATTGTTCCTCATCGTAGTTGCGCTCAATTTCGTCTTCTTCATCGATCAGCGCGCCACCGGGGAAGAAAACGAGTTCACCGCGGATCGCTCGTCTTACCGCGCGACTCCCTATGGCACCCTTGCGCTGTACTCGCTCCTCGAAGAGAGTCACTACAACGTCACGCGTTTTGAAAAACGTTTCACCGAGTTGAAGGACCGAGAGCCCGGAACACTTCTGGTGATCGCGCCGCCCGAAACTCACAACCCGGATCAGGAGGAACTCGAAGCGGTAACCAAATGGGTCGAAGCGGGAGGCCTACTCATCATTGTAGATCGCATAATTGATGTGAGCATCGGTGACGCCGCGATACACACTGAACAATCAGGTTTGAAGTCCAACGTTCATACGATGCAGCCGACGCCTTTGACTCGCGGCGTCGAGCACGTCGCGCTCTCCGAGTACGCATCCGGTGTAAGAGTGGACAGCCGCTCGGCGACCTATCACATCGGAGACGATCAGGCTGCGGTAGTAGCCGATGCTCAGGTCGGAAAAGGCCGCGTAGTATTGCTCACCGATCCTTACGTAGTCGCCAACAACGGAATCTCCCAAGCCGATAACGTTGTCCTGGCGCTCAACCTGTTTGCGGGGCGGCCGGCGGGGACAATTGCTTTTGACGAATATCATCACGGCTACGGCGCGTCGACCACGGGAGAAGGATTGATGTCGTATTTTCGAGGCACTCCGGTTCCGTGGTTGATGGCGCAGATCGGTTTGATCGCGGCGCTTGTAGTGTACAGTCGCGGCCGCAGATTCGGGCGACCGCTTCCGCTCAAGCGCGAACGGCGCACGACCAACCTCGAATTCGTTTCGTCGATGGCGAACATTACCCGGCTGGCGCACGCGACCGATCTCGCAATGGAGAATATCTACGGTGAGTTCCGCAAGCGGTTGTGTCGTTTTGGCGGCGTTCCGGCAAAAGTCGAGAACGAAAAGCTTGCCGCCGCCGTCGCGCGTCGCGCAAAACTCGATGAACGAGAGCTCGCGGCTTTGCTCAACCGTTGCGAAGGAGTCTCGCAAGGCGATCATGTAAGCGAGCCAGAGTTGTTGAAGCTGGTTGCTCGCATTCGCGAGATCGAATCGCTCCTAGCTATCGGCCAAGCGTGATCGATAAGCTCTAATGATGAAATAGTGCTTTTGTGTTCGACTAACGAGATAGACGGTTGCCTTGTAACACAATGCTCTAACGCAACGGCACTAGGGAAACATCCCACGCCCACCGGCCTACGTGAGCGCCGTGCAAGTCGTACGCCTTCGCTCGATAACGAAAGCGGTTGCCATACTGATCGGTTCGTCTCGATTCTTTGTAGTCGAGATCAATTCTGCTGACGCCGAGTTGTGGCAACGTGTGAAGCTCACCTGGTTCCGAGATGCCGTTGTGATTTAGGTCTTGCCATAACCGTAGCGAAGTGAAGATTCCATCACGGCTATCAATCACGCCGTCGCCGTTGCCGCCAGCCAACGGCCTGTCATAATGAGCAAGCGCGTTAAAGCCGTTGGGAGCGTTGCCAGTGCGTGCTTGAGGAGTGGCGCTTCCGAACAATTCCTTGCCGTTGTCTACAACACCATTTCCGTTACGATCGAGAACCAGCCAGGCGTCATCTGATCCGGCGGCAGTCCATGACAGAGGTTGTGTCGAGCCATATCCGCTCATATCGAAAGCTACCCCGCCGGCCGCGGAGGTCAAGTGATATCCATCACCATTGATGTCGATCAGGATAGGCGTGGTAGCCCAGCAACGACCTACTTCACAATAACTCGTGAGATCGCATTCATAGCAGTCTTCGTCGAAGGAGCAACTGTCGCAGGTCGGACCTGAGCATGTGTTATATGGATCGTAGTACGTGTCATCGCAATCTTCGCATTGATCCCAACCGTCGTAGTCTTGGTCTACCGTTTCGTCGCATTCTTGCCCACCGCCGCCGCTAGCGCATGACCCAGAAGACGTCTTGGTGTCGGCCTCGCCGTCGTTGATACAACCAAGAACAGTCTGATAAAGCTCAAGTGAATCACAAAAGTCGATCCAAGCCTTCTGGTTTTGGACTGTCTGGGACCAAGTGGTAGAGGTAACTACTGGAGTAAGGAACCCCGGTGCGCACACGATATTGGTACAATTGAAAATCCAGCTACAATCCAGGTCTAAGGCGTACTCGCCTCGCTTATCCAAAAACTCAACTTGCTCAGTGCGATTATTCCAGACGATGTTTTTTCGCTCAGACTTCAAAATCGGGTAAGAACGAACATTGGCGATGCAAGGTCGGCGTTCCTCTGAACAAGATGACCAGACCAGGACTTCCCGTGGGCATCCCTCCCTAAATACGGTCCCCGCCGGATAGCACGGCCCATCGGAGCGAACAGTTGCCTGCCATAGAAACGCCGCTACGACTGCTATCGGACACACTACCGCTGTTGTCCTTTTCATCGCCTGACACTCCGCTTTACACGTCGAACTGAGGTTATTGTGTGCTTCTTAAAGAAGCTTTGAGTTTAGTGCTTCTCACTACGTAAAGTTCTTTAATGTGAGCAAGCCCGCGTCGAGCAGCAGTTTCACCATGTCTTTGCTCAACTTGGACAAGCTCGTCTACCTTCATCATCGCTAAATGCTTTGTATCCTGAAGTGCAGCGTTGAACTCAAATGACCTGCCATCTTCTTGATCGGGGAGTTCGCTAATTCTAGACTTTCTCTTTTCCAATTCTTGCCTTAAGTCCCCATTTCGTTCATCTAAAATCAAGATAGGCACAATGCGATCTGTCTGTACCTTATTGCCAGCGCGTGCATCACGTATTTGTTTTATGATTTTGGGATTGCCAGCCGAAGTTCCGTCTTCAAATAATGCGGCCTGAATAATAGTCCCATCTTGGGGCAAAGTCGAAGATGGCAACTCGTATAATTTCGTTTTCGTAACTCCTGGCCGGAATAATTCATCAGAGTCAATCAACTCGGATCTGGTAATGACCCCGGAAGAGGATACCGCAAATGCAGTTATGATTTTATCGTAGTCGTTCCTGATAGAGAGGCTGACAGCATTGTATTCTACTCGTGCATCTACGTGTGCATCGACGACCGTCAGTTTCGGAACAAGACTCTTGACCGACGCTGCAACGGATTGCCGAGAAGCGCTCACCGAGGAATCGTCGGTCCTGAGCGCTATAAAGAACACAAAACAAGAACCGGAGACAAGCAGAATAAGGAGCGGACGTAGAGTGAGTTTCCTAAAAATCATTCTCAATCGACCTCCTTGCTTGGGCAACCAACATTCGCCGTCATAGCCAAGACCCCGTTGCCTGTCTAAGGAATACGGTAGCTAACTGTTCGAATTATCTTCTCTGCAATTGTAAACTGCAAGGAGAAACAGCTAGCGAAATCTCCTGTTTGCTAGCCGATTCTCCTATTTTTTTTCTTTGGATTCTTCTTTGTTCACTCGACGCGCGAGATATTTGTTTCTATATTGCGATGGCGTCAAGTCATATGACTCCTTGAAGTAGCGCTCGAAATGAGAGGGGTCGCTATAACCAACATTGACCGCGATGGATTTGATGGCTCAAAAGTTGTTTCAAGGAGTTGTCGCGCTTTTTCCATTCGCGCCTTTTTGAGGTATTGAATGAACGGCTTTCCCAGTTCGGATTTGAAGAGATCGCTGAACCGCGAGCGAGAAAGCCGGACCAAATCAGTAATCTCAGCCACATAGATGTCACGATGAAAATTACTCTCGACAAACAAAACAGCAATGCGTACTTTTGGGTTCACGACTTGAACGTCTCCGGGACGAATGAACTGCGAGTATATTACTCCAAGCATTTTCCGGGCACAAAGAAATTCCTCTTAACATCGAGGAACTATGAGTCTCAACCTGCTGGCAGTTGAACACACGCTCCAAAAGTAGTATGAGTGAAGCAAGCCCCGGTTAACTGACGCCGGCCACGGTATGAACAAGAAGCTCTCGCATTATGAATTGCTGGAGGAAATCGGCCTCGGAGGCATGGGCCGAGTCTGTAAGGCTTATGACACGATGCTCGATCGGACAGTCGTGCTCAAGCTGCTGGCGCCCGACCTGATGTCCGAAGAGGAGTCGCGAAAGCGCTTCCTTCGTGAAGCCCGGCTCGCTTCGGCGCTCGATCACCCGAATATTTGCACGATCTATGAAATCGCCGAGGTCGACAATCAGTACTTCATCGCGATGCAGTACATACCGGGGAAAACTCTCAAGAAAGTCATCGGCAGCAAACCCCTCAGCCTCGACAGCGTCTTCTCGATAGCGCTTCAGGTTGGCGACGCCCTGGCGGCGGCTCATGCGAAAGGCATCGTCCACCGTGACATCAAATCGAGCAACATCATCATCAATCCCGGCGGCAAGGCCAAGGTTCTCGACTTCGGTCTCGCGAAACTGCTTTCCGAGAAAGGGCGCCTCGAACCGGCTGAGGCGCAGGCCGACGAATTGACCAGACTCGGGACCCCGATGGGTACGCCTTCTTACATGTCTCCGGAGCTGGCAAACGGCGAGCGTGCGGATCATCGCAGCGATATCTTTTCATTTGGAGTCGTGGTCTACGAAATGGCGACCGGCAAGTTGCCGTTTCGCGGACAGACCAGCGTAGACGTGATGCACGCCGTGCTTCACGAAGCTCACAAGCCGGCCATCGAGATAAACGACAAGCTTGTGCCGGATATGTCCGCGATCATCGATAACGCGATCGCAAAGAAGCCTGCCGATCGTTATCAGTCGATGCAGCCGATGCTCGAAGACCTGCAGCGATTGAGCGTCGCCCTTCGGTTCGGCGCGCAAGGCGTTCCCGACGGCTTGACCACTCCGTTCGTTGTTCCAAAGCGACAATCCTCGCGCGGTGTCTTTGGGCAGCTGATCAGAGGACTGCTGTCTCGCGCGCCCGCTTCCGAGGCTCCAACCGCATTGCAGCCGGTGCAATCGCCTCGCGAAGCTACGAGCCGGGATGGCGCCTCGCCGGCCGCGGCGACCACAAGGAAAACTCTAGCCGTGCTTCCCTTTCGCAATCTGAGCGGCGATGCCGCCTCCGATTTCTACGCGCTCTCATTAGCCGACGGCTTGACTACCGAACTTGCGGCGATCGGCTCGCTGGCGGTAACCCCATCGAGCGCCGTAAGCAAGTACCGCGATCAGGCGATCGATCCGGCGCGCGTGCGGTCCGCGCTCGGCGTGGACGTGGTGCTGATGGGAAACTTTTTGAAATTCGGCGACCGCATACGAGTGACCGCTCAACTTATTGATACCAACAACGGCGCCATTCTTTGGAGCGAGAAGATCGACGCGGATTCGATCGACGTGCTCGCAATCCAGGATCGAATTTCACAACGAGTAATAGCAGGTCTGTCAGGCGGGCAAGCGCCTCTTGATCCGACTCACTTGCTCAAAGACGAGAACGAAGCGGTACGACTGGATGCGGTTCGCACGCTCGAGTTCTCACACGATCCGCGCGCGCTCGCCGCCCTCGTGGAAGCGGTGCGCGATCCAAGCCTGAAGGTCAAAGCTGAAGCCGTGGACGGCGTCGTGAAGTTGGGCGCGCAGGCAACCGGCCCCGTCATCCGGTTGCTCAATGACGCGATCGACGAAGCCGACAATCTCACCGCTCGCTACGCGGCCAAAGCCCTGGGCTTGATCGGGGACCGAAGCATCTCCTCGGTGCTGGTCGAGCTGCTTACAAGCGAGGACAAATTCGTAGCCTGCGAGTCGGCTCTTGCGCTCGGTCGTTTGGGTGAAGTAAGGGCCGTTCCGGATTTGATAGGTATGCTCGATCAGGGCAACGGTAACATTCGATTCGCGGCCGCGGAAGCCCTCGGCCAGATAAGCGATCCGATCGCGCGTCAGGCGCTCGAGCGAAGGTTGAATGATGATGACGAAGGCGTGCGCGCCAAAGCGCGGTGGGCGCTGAGCAAGCTGAAGAAAGTTGCCAGCCGAACAGCGATGGCCAAATAAATCAACAGCGAATTAACGGCGAATAACAGTGAATTAACCGATGCCCGAATCCGAACAAATCTACATTGGTCTCGATGTCGGGCGCACCATTCGCGGGGCCCTGGTGAGACCTGACGGCGCGATACTTCGGCATCATCGCGTGGTGTCCGAAGTCAGCAACGCTCGGGTCTTCGTCGATCAGTTGATCGATGTGATCAAGGCCTTGCAGTCGGGCACGGAAGAAGTAGCCGCGGCCGGAATAGGATGGGCAGGCCTCGTAAATCAACGGGCCCAGCGCATCGAAGTGAATCCGAATCTCGTCGATGTGTCCTCCTACGATCTGCATTCGGAGCTTGAACGCGCGACCGGCTTTACTGTCGTAATCGACAACGACGCCAACGCGGCGGCTTATGGTGAGTGGCGCTCGGGCGCGGCGCGTGGCTTTGATGATGTGTTCTACGTCACTCTGGGTACGGGGATCGGCGCCGGCCTGATCCTTGGAGGCCAGCTGCAACGCGGCTCTCGCGGGTTCGCGGGTGAGTTTGGCCACTTCAAGATTTCCAGCGAGGGGCTTGAATGCGGTTGCGGCGGAACCGGCTGTCTGGAAACGATGGCATCGGGACCAAACATAGTGCGCCGAGTTCGCGAGCAGCTCTTCAGCGATCCTTCTTTCTCGGTTTCGAAACTGGCGCGTGACATGGAAGGCATTCTCACCGCCGAACGAGTCGAACGCGCGGCGATCGAGAAAGACGACCTTGCCCTGTCCGTACTGAAAGAGACCGGCCGAATACTCGGCAACGCGATTGCAAGCGTCGTCAATCTGCTGAACGTTGAAGTCGTCGTGCTCGGAGGCGGCGTGATGGCCGCCGGAGATTTGATGCTGGAGCCCATACGAGAAGCCGTTCAGATCGCGGCCCTCTCACCGGCGTTGGAATGCTGTCGAATCGTTCCGGCCCAACTCGGCCGTGACGCCGGCATTATCGGAGCGGCGCTGCTTGCCCGCGACCTCACGACCTAAAACCCGGCCGGCCACCGGCCACCGGCCAATGGCCACCAGTTATGAAGCTCACACTCCCAACCCCTTCAACTTTCAATTTCAAACGCACCGCCATCAGTCACGGCTGGTATGACCTGCCGCCGTTCGAGCTAAATCAGGAAACCTGGACGCTGACGAGAGTCATTGATCTCGGGAAAGCGAATCCCGTCACCATTGATATCGTCTCTGGAAAACGAGAAGTCGAAGTCAGCCTCGCTCGCGATGTCGGAGAACCAGCGGCTAGGAAGATAATTCGTGACGTTCGGCACATGCTTAGGCTCGATGACGACATGACGCGCTTCTACACCGCTGTTGCGCACGACGCCGACTTCTCGTGGATAGCGACGTCCGGCGCCGGCCGCCTCCTGCGAGCGCCCACGGTCTTCGAAGACCTGGTGAAGATGATCTGCACTACAAACTGCTCGTGGGCGCTGACCGACAAGATGATCAACAGCCTCGTCGACGCTCTTGGCCGAAAGTCGAGCGACGGAAGGCGCGGCTTTCCCACACCGAAAGCGATGGCGTCCATGCCGGAAGAGTTTTATCGGGCAGAAGTGCGATCCGGTTATCGAGCGCCTTACTTGAAGGAGTTGGCGCAACGCGTCGTCAGTGGCGAGATGGATGTCGAATCGTGGCTTACGAGCGCGCTGCCTACCCCGGAGCTCAAACGCGAGATGAAGCGCGTGAAAGGCGTCGGAGATTACGCGGCGGAGAATATGTTGAAGCTTGTTGGCCGATACGATGGCCTGGCGCTGGACTCGTGGGTCCGAGGAAAGTTCGCTCGCACGCGGAACGGCGCTCGAAAGACTTCGGACAAGAAAATCGAGCGATACTATTCGCGATTCGGCGAGTGGCGCGGCCTCGCGCTCTGGTGCGATATGACGAGGGATTGGCTGGAGGATGAGCAGACGCCTTTGAAATGGTAGGACAGTTTTCAGTTTTCAGTTTTCAGTTTTCAGTTTCCAGTTGGACAGTTCTGAAACTAAGAACTGGAAACTAAAAACTGAAAACTAAAAACTACCTTGGTTCCTTGCCGGTCTTCAGCCTCGACGACGGACAATACTTCTCGACGACGCATTTCTCACAGAGCGGATTGCGCGCCTTGCAAATCTTTCGTCCGTGATAGATCAGCAGGTGGGGCAAGGTGATCCAGTCTTTTTTAGGAACGAGCTCAATCAGGTCGCGCTCGATCTTCTCGGCGGTTTTGTTCTTCGTCAATCCGAGCCGTTGTGACAGTCGCGATACGTGAGTGTCCACCACAACGCCGGCGGCGATTCCAAAGGCATTGCCGAGCACGACGTTCGCCGTCTTGCGAGCGACTCCCGGAAGCTTCAACAATTCCTCCATAGTCTCAGGCACGCGATCGCCCTGCTCATTGAGAATCTTGCACATTCCCTGAATCGACCTGGTCTTGTTGCGAAAGAACCCAGTCGTGCGCACATCGTTTTGCAACTCGCTTGTGGGGACCTTCAAATAGTCGGCACACGAGCGATACTTTCTGAACAGATCGGCGGTCACGATATTGACGCGCTGGTCGGTGCATTGAGCGGAGAGAATCGTTGCGATCAACAGTTCGAGCGGACTGCTGTGATTAAGACTGCACTTTGCATCGGGATAAGCCTTCTTGAGCCGGGCAATGATCTTGCGGGTTCGGTCTTTGTCGTCGTTTTGTTTCGCCAAACTTGACCTCGCGCTCTCCCGGCATTTGTGTCTGAACTGCGGGAATTCTGAAGCGACAGTTTAAGCGATTGACGCGATTCTTTCTAACCGCTTGGTTTCTTTGTGAGCTTTGCGGTACTTTGCGTCTTTGCGTTGGGAATTCTCCGCGGCGTGAAAATTGGAGAATTCTCAACGCAAAGACGCAGAGTACCGCAAAGCTCGCAAACAAGAAGGGCGCGCCCGGCTTTCTCACAGAAGCGGTTCACATCCGGTCCGCGGGGACAACAAGCACGTGCCGATCCGCGATTGATAAAATTTGAAGCATCACGTCGTTGAGCTTGAAACGCGATCGAGAACGCGGGCCGTGAGCGCCGATGACAATCAGATCGTGATCGCCTTCCTGTATTTCGTTCATTATCCCGGCGACTGGAGTCTCGGCGCTTCTGATCCGCACTTCTGCCTCGACATCGATCGACCTTAACGTGGCCGTCGCCAGATCAAGATGACTGCGTGTGAGCGCGCTTACATTCGATCCTCTCGAAACGTATAGCAAGGTGACCGTCGCGCCCAGCCGCCGCGCCAATCTTCCGCCCTCGCGAACATCGTTCTTGCCCGGCTCGCCCGCGGCAGTGCAGATCAACACCCGCCGGACCTCCGACCGCTCTCCCCTGGCTATGAGCACCGGTACATCCGCGTGTTCGAGCACAGTCATCAGCGTTTCGCCGAGATGACGGGCTATCGCTCTCGATTCAAGCACCAGCCGCCGCGCAGCCTTCTGGCGCGGGCGCGGTGTCATGATCAACATCTCATAAAGCGATTGCGCCTGCTCGGTGGCAATTTGTTCGGCCGGCTTGCCGAATCGGACGCGCAAGACGGCGCCCGAAAGTTCCGCAATTTCCACGCGTTCCGCGAGCTTAGCCCGCAGCGGCTCGGCTTGGTCAGGATCTTCGGCGACAGCCAGCACCGTGGTCCTCGCTTGCAGTTGTTCAGCAAGCAAGCGCGTAAGCGCGAGCTGCGCCGTCTGTCCCTCCCCGGAGTCGCATACCAGCAGGTGCGGGTCAGGCCTGTCCAGGATCGTCCAGGCACGAAAGCTCACCCACATCTCCTGACCATCGATCACAGCTTCGGACGGGAACGCCGCATCGACCAGCAAGCCCTGTTCGCCAAAAGGCGGCGGCGGAGAGATCTGTCGAGTCCCGGCGAGTCTCGGTAATCTCAATCGCACACGTCGAAGGGGTCCGGTAAAGCTCTGCTCGATGATCACGCCCTTGCCAACCAGAGGAAGATCAGGCGGCGGGCGATCCGGGGAAAGCGCGACATGCTCCGGACGAACCAGCAACTGAACACGCGAGCCTTCATCGTGCGGGCTGTCGTCGGGGATTGGCAAACTGAGCGGACCGAATTTCGCCTCTCCGTCGGTGGCCCGGCCGACTAATACCGTGCCCGCTCCGAGAAATGTCGCGGCAAACAGCGAATGTGGCCGAGCATACAACGCTTCGCTGGCGCCGATCTCGAGCAGCCTGCCGCGCTCGAGAACTCCGATTCGGTCCGCAAGCTCGAAAGCCTCCTCCTGGTCGTGAGTGACCAGGATCGTAGTCACGCCAAGCCGCTGCTGAATCTCTTTGAGAGTGCGCCGGAGTTGCGAGCGAATCTTCACATCCAAAGCGCCGAACGGTTCGTCAAGCAGCAGGACATCGGGCTCATAAGCGAGAGCGCGGGCAAGCGCTACGCGTTGTTGCTGACCGCCCGAAAGCTGATGCGCGTACCGGCCGCCCAGCCCCGCAAGCCCGACCAGATCGAGCAATTGTTCGCGAGTTCTGGTGCGTTCGTCCCGCGGAGACTTTCTAATTCGCAGCCCGAACTCGATGTTCTCGCCGACGGTCATATGCCGGAAGATCGAGTAGTTTTGGAAAACGAATCCGGTGCCGCGTTGTTGGGGCGGGAGATGGGTAACGTCTGTTCCATGCAGCAGGACCTTCCCTCCGGTTGGTTCGGTCAGGCCCGCGATCATTCGCAGGATAGTGCTCTTGCCACTGCCGCTCGATCCAAGCAGCACGAACAATTCCTTGTCGGCTACTTCGAGACTAACGTTGTCGACCACCCACTGCCCGCCGAAACGCTTCGAGATGTTTTCAAGGGTTATTGACATAGATAAAGGAACCGATGAATGATGAACGATGAATGCTGAATCCAGGATTACCGGCTCAATTCATCATTCATCATATTCATCGTTCATCATTCATCATTCATCATTCATCAATCTATCTCTCGACTCCAACATCCAGAAGATATTTCACAAAGCGGTTCAAGTACCAGTTAGGCCCAAAGTAAAACGTCTCCGCGCGATTCGATTTGGTTGTGCCGTCGGTGAACTGCAGGTTCGAGTATCGGAACTTCAACTCCCCGGCTCCGAATCCGCTCTTGCCATTTCCATCGCCAAACAGATTTCCCTTCGGAGTAACGGCGCCCGCATCTGGTTTCTCTTCGCCGGTCACCAGATAAGTGAATTGCGCCATGTACCCTTTCGCGACGACACCAGGCAGATTCCGCCCGCCAACGCCCAGATTGTCGCGGTGCTGATTGGTTTGATCGTACTCTGCGCGGACCGTCGCCGGCCCGAGTGAGAACAGCGCTACGAAAGCTACCTGCAAAATCAAGTAAGAGGTTTTGCCATTCAAGTTCATGCGTACCCCTTGTTCGACGGATTTTTGTTCTCGGCTAAACAGTTTGCGTTTGTTCAGTCCGCTTCTTTAGCAGCTCGATTACCAGAAGAATCACGAACGAAATAGCCGCGAGCAAGACAGCCATCGCGTTCGCCCCAATGTAGTTTCGATCGTCGAGCGACCGAAAGATGAATAGCGTGGAGGTTTCGGTGAGGCGGCTTACACCTCCGCTTACAACCAGCACCGCGCCGATTTCTCCAACCGCGCGCGCAAAGGTCAGCGAGACACCATACAGCAATCCCCACCGTATCGCAGGCAAAGTCACGTGCCAAAAGGTCAGCAACCGGCTCGCGCCAATCGTGAAGGCTGCGTCTTCCTGTTCGATGCTTACCTGACTCAAGACCGGCGCGACTTCGCGGATCACGAATGGAAGAGAAATGAAGACAGTAGCGAGCAATATGCCGGGAAGCGCGAAAACTACTTTGATTCCAAGCGCGTCTGTCAGGGCGGTAAACCACCCGGTCCTGCCAAACAACAGAATGAGCATGAAGCCTGCTATGACCGGAGATACCGCAAAAGGCATATCCACAAGTCCGTTCAGAATCCGGCGGCCCCAAAAGTTGTCGCGCACCAGCACCCACGCGATACAAACGCCAAAAACCGTGTTGATAGCTGTCGCGGCAACTGCCATCTCCATCGTGAGCTTCAGCGAACTGATCGCGTCGGGCGACGTCATCTCCCTGGCAAACGCTCGCAGTCCTTCAGCGAGCGAGCCCCACACTATCGCGACCAACGGCGCAAGCAATAGTCCCGCTGCATACAGCACAACAATCGCGATCAGCGCCCACTCCCCAAGTCTCGATCGTCTAGAGCGCGACCGGCGCTTTCGCCTGCCCCCCTCAGCCTGAGACATAGGTGCTCCTGTTGCGGCCTTGCAGCCACTCCACTGTGACAATCAGAGTGAACGATAGCCCCAGCAGAAGGATCGACATCGCGCTCGCGCCTCGCTGGTTCTGCGATTCGATCTGACCGTAGATATAAACCGGCGCTGTCAGCGTCACGCCCGGAATGTTTCCGGCCACAACTACGATCGAACCAAATTCTCCAAGCGCACGCGCAAAGCTCAATAGAGAACCGGTGACTATGGCGGGAGTGATTGTGGGTAAGACCACACGCCGGAAAGTTGTCCATCCGGACGCACCCAGCGTGTACGCCGCTTCTTCCTGCCCTCTCTCAGCTTCCATCAGCACCGGCTGGACTGTCCGGATGACAAACGGATAGGTGATCACCAGCAGTGCGAGTACTATTCCGGGTGTCGCAAAGATTACCTGAACTCCGTGCGAGTTCAGCCAGGCCCCGAGAGTGCGCTGCGGTCCGTAGAGCGCGACCAGCATAACCCCGGTAACCAGCGTCGGAATAGCAAACGGCATGTCGATTACCGTGTTGAGCAGTCCTTTCCCGGAAAACCGAAACCGCACCAGCACATAAGCCGTTAGCGTGCCCATCACCGCGTTGACGATGGTGACGATGACCGCCGTAATGATTGTCAGCCGGAGCGCCGCAAACGCAGTAGGATTCACGATGTCAGCCCGGAACGCGGCCAGCCCATCCGAAAACCCGTTTTGGAAAATCGCGCATAGCGGCAGCGCTACCATGAAGCCGAGATAGAGAAACGCAGTTCCCCTCAATCCCCATTTGCCCCAGGGCAGCGACGCACGCGGCGACGCAATCGGCTTCATCGCGTTGAGATTTGGTTGCGCACTCATCTCGACTTTTGAAGCTCCTCGCTGACTCTCGAGTAGACGCCTTGCGGCCCGTAAATCTCTTCGGTGACCTTCTTCCAGCCCCCGAGATAATCTATCTTCCAGAGGTCCTCGACTGATGGGAATTGTGCGAGTTGGTCCGCGCCAACCGCAGTCGGAACCACGGGTCTGAGGCCGTATTTCGCGTAAGCGCGTTGAGCATCCTGGGTCCACAGAAACGCGACGAAGGCTTCGGCGACTTCGCGGGCTCCATGCTTGTCAACATACTTGTCGACGAGCGCGGCCGGGTTCTCAATCAAGATGGTGGAGTGCGGAACAACGTAGTCATAATTCTGTCCCGATTGACGGGCAACAAGCACCTCGTTCTCGTAGGTAATCGCCGCATCTCCGACGCCCTTCTCGAAGTTGGTTATCGATTCTCGCGCTCCCTTGTCCATGATCGAAACGTTTTTGAGGACGCTTTTGAGAACATCCTGCGCGGCAGTCTTGTCTTCTTTGGCGACGCCTGCGAAACCTCTCAATGCTGCGCCGTAGAGCGCGTTGATATTCCATTGCGCGCCGCCCGAGGTTTTCGGATCCGGTGTGAGCACGTTCAACCCCGGTTGAGTCAGATCCGCCCAGTCCTTTATTGCTTTTGGATTGCCCGCGCGAACCGCGATGACCACAATCGAAGTGCTGACCATTCCGCGATTGGGCCTCGACTTCCAATCATGAGTGATGAGCCCGGCTTGGGCTATTTTGTCGATATCGCCTTCGAGCGAGAGCGCGGTGATGTCGGCTTCAAACCCGCCGATGATAGCTCGGGACTGCGCGCCGCTCCCCTGATAGGACTCCTGAAACTCGACATCCTGGCCGGTTTTTTCCTTCCAGTATTTTTGAAACGCGGGGATTACACCTTTGCCATAGGCTTCACGAGGAGTCGTATAGCCTCCAAGAATCAAAGTGACCTTGTTGCCGCTCCTGCCCGCGCCTCCACAGCCTTGAAGTGCGACTGTAATTATACTCACGACCAGTAACGTAGCCATGACGACAAATACACCAGTCCGCCTTCGCGTATTGATGTGCATAGAGACTTATCTCCTCTCGACGCAAGCAGACGAAGCGATCCACACAAACAAAGGCTATTCAGTTTTTCAGGGAATTAGCCGCGACAGGCAGAAACGAAAGGTCCACAAACAACATCGCGGCGTAATGCCCTTCCTTTAAGCCTACGAGGTTAGCTGACGGGCTCGGGCGGGAAGTGCCCTGCGAGACTTCTCTCGATTCGCCCCTGCTCTTGCTCTCAAGAGCTTGTTGGTTCCCCCGCGTTGCTCGTCATCAATGCAGCAACGGCTGCGAGCAACTTCGGCAGACATATTGTCAACGGAGACATAGTAACCAGAAGAAATTGACATTGTCAAAAGTGACGTAGTGTCCAAATTCCCGTGCTGCTGATGTAAGATGTGCTGGTGCTGGAATTGTTTCTGTTAATCGAGGGCCGCTCAGGTAGGATCGCCAAAGGCGGCAATTAATTCTTCGGCGTCATTGAGGGAGTCTTCTGTCATTCTTGATAGGTCTCCTGAGATTGTGCTCTGATAATCCGCTTTGCGTCGATTGCCATGGAGTCTTTGGAGTTTAACCCCAAGACCGCGCTGAGTGGGGTCATCGCTCGTAAGAAAAAAATCTCGTACTTCGCTATGTGAACCAAAGCCTCTTGGCCCTCTATCGGGGAAAGCAAGCCTGGACGCTCGATGATATTCAGCATAGTAAGCACGACTGATCGCGGATCGAAGCCTAGCTTCTTGCGATACAGATAAACCCATATTCCCCGCAATCTGTCTCGCTAAATTCAAAAACTCCGTCCAATCAAAGCCTGTTATCGGTACTCTAGGCTGATACATAACTTCCCCTGCGCTCTGCTCAACGCCTGAAGCCACCATTCGTTATCAAGCGTGTTAAGCTTCGGTCGGGCAACGGCTGGAGATAAATCAGTAGAGACATACAGGTATAAGGTGTCCAGCTCTATGCCTTCTGCGTCCTTGAGCACCTCAAGTAACAATTGCGAATCTGGAAACTGCTTTTTTATTTCACCCACGGCCTCAAAAATAAGCGGTACGACAAACGTGTTAATGTTCAAGAAAGAGTCGATCTCAGCTCGGTTCCTGAAGGTTAATAGACTACTTAGTTTCGGTCTGGAAGCTGCTGCTCGGTGTCTATAAGAGACTCCAGCGATACGTCGGAGAATCTGTTTTTTGGCTATTCGTACCTGCTTAGTCTCAGCAATGCTAAGGTCGCGACCAGAGTGAATGACAATATCATAGCCGCGACTAGGATCATGTTCTCGAACAGCAGTACAAACAAATCTCTTTCCCTGTAATAATCGTTTCGGTGCCATCTCGCATCGGCTTTGTGACACACCGCTGATTGATCGACGAGTGCAATCGAAATAAGCCTTTTCTCGTTCGGAGTACCAAGGTGACGGAGTTATTTTCTCCGTATTTCTTCGCCATGTCTCCGCATAGCCAAGAGGATCGCATTCAAACTCAATTGTAGTTGTGGGGTCGTACTCCTGAAATCTTGCCATTAGTTTCTATTATTCCGTTTCTAAGTACGTTGTGCCAGCCTTATTCAGCATAACTTTGAGGCTCTCTGCCTTAGTCTCGGCCCTATCTATTACATCTCTTAACACTTCTATGTCATCAGTATCTAACGCAATAAAAAACTCCTTATGGCCATCTGTTCCATGACAGGTAATATTTAGCATGTGTAAAAGAACAGCAGCGGGTGGGGGTTCCTCAACGTTGGAACCAAACACCGGACGTATTTCGCTTATGATCCTCGCTTCGTGAAATACGTTTTGATTGTTTCTTAGAATGCCTAGAGCCTTGGCAAGAATTTCTAATGATTCAATGCTCAATAGAGTCGCTAAACGATCTCTAAATTTGTCACGATCTAAGCCGGATAATTTAAGCTGTTCGGACAACCCATTTTCCGTCGCCGCCTCGGCAATATCATCGGCCATAACATTCGCGGGGACTTCGTGATAGACCTTAGTGAGATATAGGCTCTGTAACGTCTCTATCACTTCCCTAAGATCGTCAACGGGGATGCTCTGAACGTTAGGGGAGATCTCATGCGCCAAGGTATAGGGGAATAGTTTGGCCGGAATTGTTCGTAGAGCAGAAACCAGTTCGCTAACAGAGTCGTCGCTCAATCCGACGATGGTTGCAAGTCCCGACTCGTAGGGTTCAGGTATCGTGATTTCTGCCATTTGTTACCTAAAACGACTTAGGTATTTAAACCCTCTCCTAAGGGGCAATGTAAGTACGGCTCAGGCGCTTGTCAAGTAAATTTGGAAAACTGGCGGCTTTGCCACGCGCTGCTCGGCAACAAACCTGTTCGCAGCGTGCCTCGCTTTCAGGCCAGGTTTAATTTGATTCCGAGCTTATCGCAGATCGCCTTGATGTGCTTGATTCGTTTGCGTGAAGGATGCTTGAGGCTTAGCCCGTGCTCGGTGGCAGACTTGATTGCGCCGGCGGGTGCATCGCCCATCCAAAACACTTCTTCACCCTTGGGCAGTTTGCCGAGCGCGGAGGTCAAGCCGGAGGTATCGCGTCGCACCGAAGCGCTGGAGGTTATCTGCTCGAACGTCTTCGAGTCGTTCGAGCGAGGCAACAGCGAATAGTACCAGTGGCTTTTGATCTTCCAACTGTACAGCTCATAACCTTTGGCGCCGATCGCTGAAGTCTGAGCGTTTGCGGCTGCCGCAACAAGCAGCAAAGCAACGGCGGCGAGAATGGGGCTTCGAAACATGTTGCCTTCTCCGACTGCGGCCTTCAATAAGGGATTCGCGCTTCCAATACCATCCCCTCGATCTCCTCGATCGACTTAGGCACGCGTGATGAGAGCACCTCGTTACCCTGGTCAGTCACCAGGACGTCGTCTTCGATGCGAATGCCGATGCCTCGATATCGCGGGTCAACTCCTTCAGCATCTTCCGCAATGTAAAGACCGGGCTCGACCGTCAACACCATTCCCGGCGCAAGCCGCCGCCATTCGTCGGCTACTTTGTATGGGCCTGCGTCGTGAACGTCCATGCCAAGCCAGTGACTCGTCCGGTGCATGTAGAATTTCTTATAGCCGCTTGGCGCGTCTGGCTGATTCTGAAATTTGTTCCCGTCTTCAATCAGCTTCTCAACGTCTCCTTCAAGCAGTCCCAGTCGAACCATGCCTTCAGTCAAAACGCGCACGGCGATATCGTGAGGCTCAACGAACGGCGCGCCCGGTTTTATTGCCTCAATCGCTTTAAGCTGCGCATAAAGCACCAGTTGTTAGAGCGCCGCCTGATCTCCTGTAAAGCGTCCAGAAGCAGGCAGGGTTCGCGTTATGTCGCCGGTGTAATAGCCGAACTCCGCCCCGGCATCAATCAACACCAGGTCGCCATCTTCCACTCGACAATTGTTAGCGGTGTAGTGAAGCACCGTCGCGTTGGCGCCCGACCCCACAATCGATGCATAACCGCATCGAGGACTTCCGTTCTTGCGAAAGCCGTAGGCTATCGCCGCCTCAAGCTCGTACTCATAGGAACCCGGGGTGAGCGCTCGCATTGCGGCGAGGTGCCCTTCGCAGCTTATGTCAATCGCACGGCGAAGCAACTCGAGATCGTGTGGCGTCTTGATCAGCCGCATTTCGTGGAGCAGTTCCGCCGGATCAATCACCGAAGTCGGGCCGGTTCCTTCGCGCTGCCGCTGACGTTGAAACTGTCGCAACATTCCTATGAGCCGTTCATCGAAGCCGGGATCGCTGCCGAAACGGTAGTAGATTCGGTCTGCCTTTTGCGCGAGCTTCGGCAGTTCTTCGTCCAGTTTGTCCAGGGTGAAGGCCGCGTCGGCGCCGTAATCTTGCTTGGCCCCTTCAGCACCCGCGCGCCAGCCCGTCCACACTTCACGCTCGCGATCCTTTGGCTGCACAAACAGTACGAACTTATGCTCAGGATGATCAGGCGCCAGCACGGCTACAGCGCTCGGTTCTTCAAAGCCCGTAAGATAGTAGAAATCGGTGTCCTGACGATACTCGTGTTCAACGTCGGAGTTGCGAATGGCAGTCGGCGCGGCGGGAAAGATCGCAATGCCGCCGTTGATCCGAGCCATCAGCTCCTCGCGGCGTTTCCTTGCCTGATCCGTGTTCGAGGTGCGTTGTCTTTGGGCAGCCATGTCTTCTCGGTTTGCCAGTGCTTGATTGTGTCTCTGCTTGAATGTAAGAATCTCAACTATATCGAGCACTTGTGACTTTCTCAAGCAAGCGACCAATCCGACACGGGCGGCCCTTTGCATTGGATCGAACGCACAATAAGTGAACCGATGAATTGATATGAGCAGGACACCGTTCACAGTCGTCAGGACACAGCCGGCCCTGGAACAGGCTCTGGAAGCCATCTCCAGGCATCCGATAATCGGCATCGATACCGAAACTACCGCGCTTGACCCGCGTGATGGACGGGTGCGTTTGCTCCAGATAGCCACTCCAACAAACAATTTCGTAATCGATCTGTTCGATCTCGAGGCATTCCGAACTCCGGGGCTGCGCGCGCTGCTTTCTTCGCCGGAGCCCGTCAAAATATTTCACAACGCGAAGTTCGATGTGAAGATGCTCCTGCATCATTTCGAGCTCGAGGTGCGCGGGCTGTTTGACACGCTGCTTGCGAGCCAGTTGATCGGCGCGGGCAGACGGGAGGGCGGCCACGGTCTGGCGGCTGTCAGCGATCGTCATCTTGGCGAGCTTGTGGACAAGTCGCTGCAAATCAGCAATTGGTCGGGGCAGCTCACCGACTCGCAATATGAGTATGCCGCGAAGGACGCGGCATTGATGTTACCGCTGTACGAGAAGCTATCGGCGACGCTTCACGAGCTTGGTCTTGATGAGGTCGCGAAGCTCGAGTTTGAATGCGTGCTGCCCCTGGCGGCGATGGAACTTGCCGGCATGTCGCTGGATGTGGATTGCTGGCGGCGGCTCGTAGTCGATCTCGAGCGCGCCCACCAGGTGCTGTCCGACGAACTGAAGCGCGAGCTGGCAGCCGGCATTCCGCAGCTCACACTTTTCGGCGAGCCTCCAAACATAAACCTCGACAGCCCGACGCAGGTCATGGATGCGCTCGGGAATATGGGAATAAAGATGGAAGGCACCCGCAACTGGCAGCTTCAGTCACTTGCCAAGGAGCATTCGGCGGTTGAAAAGCTGCTCGAGTATCGAAGCGTACAGAAACTGCTTTCAAGCTACGGGCTCGCGCTGCTCGAACACATCAGTCCGGTCACCGGCCGGCTTCACGCGGATTTCAGACAAATGGGAGCGACCGGCGGGCGGATGAGTTGTTCGGATCCCAATTTGCAGCAGGTCCCGAACACGCCCGAGTATCGCGCGTGCTTTCGCGCGCCCTCGGGCCGAAAGCTTGTGATCGCTGACTACTCTCAAATCGAGTTAAGGATACTCGCCGATTGGTCGCAGGACACTGCGCTGGTCAAGGCTCTGTTGTCAGGCGAGGACTTGCATTGTGTGACCGCGAGCCAGATGTTCGGCATAGCTCTGGAGGCAGTCTCAAAGGACCAACGCTCAGCCGCAAAGCAATTGAATTACGGAATCATGTACGGGCTCGGCGCGCAGGGCCTCGGCGCCCGGATTGGTTGCTCTCTGGAAGAAGCCGAGGTGCTGCTGCGGAAGTACTTCGACGCCTACAGTGGAGTCGCCGCGTTTCTTCGCGACGCCGCCGACCGCGCCACAACCGATCGCGAAAGCCGCACACGTTCGGGAAGATTGATTTATTTCAGCTTCGACGCGAATGATCGCGCACAGGTGGGCGCTACCCAGCGATTAGGCAAGAACGCGCCGATCCAGGGTTCCTCGGCCGACATCATCAAGCGAGCGCTGGCGTTGTTGTATGAAGCGCTGAAGGCAATCGATGCCAGAATCGTCAATTGCGTGCATGACGAAATTGTAATCGAAGTCGCAGACGATCAGGCTGAGGAATGCGCGGCCATACTCGATAGGGAGATGATAGCCGCGGCTCGCGAGTTCATACGCAGCGTGCCGGTCACTGTAGATATCGCGATCGGCGACGCCTGGTTGAAGTAGATTTGTCGGCTAGCGATCGCTTACTCTGGTTAGGGAACTCAAGCGCATCCGCGCCTCAGACTTCCAGTTCTCATCGGACGACTGATTGATAAACTGTTCCCAGTCTTGCTTTGCCTGGTCGTAATGGCGAGCATGTTCTTCGGCGAGAGCCCTGTTGAAGAGGGCCTCATAGTAGGTCGGGGACTTCGTTAGAGCCCTGGTGAAATAAGAGATCGCGTCTTCATAGTTTCCCAACTCGTACTGCGCAACGCCGGTGTCGTTCAGCGCTTCAGATGATTCGATGCCGCGAGTCGCAACCTGATCGAGTATCGTCTGCGCTTGTAGGACGTCTTCGCGCGTTCCGCGGGCAAGATAGACTCTTGCGAGAACCAGTCTGTCATTGACCTTGGCGGCGTCCTGCTCAGCAGACCTCAACTCATTGAAAGCGAGATTGAATTGAAGGTCGTCGTCGTTAATCTGCGCTCCTCGATTTGGGTTGTATTGGGAGTATGCGAGCCCGCCAGAGATCCGAGCTTCCGTGTGCCGCCCGTCTTTTACGGCAAGCGCGAGAGCGTTCATCGCGGCCTCCTGCGGCCCTGGCCCCCTGGTTAACAAAACACCCGCGATAATTGCAATCGCGGAGATTGTGAGCGCAGCTGTCCCAAACCTCAGATATGAAACATCAAGACCGGGCAACATCCTGGGCGTGCGCTTCAGTTTGTTGCGATTGAGTTCATCGGTGTAAATCAGGCTGAGCACTTTGCTGGTCTGCTCCCGCACGGTTTCATCAGCGAGAGACGGAGGCGCCTCGGCAGACCGGCGTCCCGTAACGACCAGCAATTCGCGGCAATCGTCGCAATTTGCAAAGTGCCGTTCGAGCCGCGCGCGATTACGTACCGATAGCCTACTCTCGAGGTAGGCTAGAACCTCGGCTTCGCCGGGACATATGATGTGTCCCTGACCTGTGAGGCTTCGAATTGTCTCGCTCAGACTCATTTTCCTATCGTGTCTCCTTTGAAAGGACCTCCGCGTTGCCGGGGAATACCGGCCACAACCGAACCCTTCCGGATATCGACGCCGGGCGAATATGGACGTTAGCGTGGCTGATGGACCGCTCCGCCAAAATGCCCAGTCAATGGAGGGCTCTTTGTTTGTGATTTCCCTTCACTTTGTATTGACGTAAAAAAGAAGCGAAACGATTCGTTTGCTTTGCAAAATCTACGATCCCCTGGCTCGTCTCCTAAGCCCTTTTGACTCTTTCAGCGCAGATCCTGGAACAATAATCGCGGCCGCCGATCAGTAGTGCGCTGTTTTGAGTGATAAACATCCCACAATTCTGGCACCTGATCATCTGCGCCGGTCCGGGTTCGCGCGAACGGTTCCGAGACAGGCGCTGAGAACGTGGCGAAAGTAGCCGGCGGACAAATCGAAGAGCGACGTAGGCGAGGATGCAATAGAATATGAACCTGAAGAACATTGCTCTGATCCGTAATTCCGAAAAAGTGATGCGTGATGCGTGATTCGTGACACTGGCTCACAAAGAGTTGTACAACATTTCACGCTTCACGCTTCACGAATCGCGTGTCACTCCTACTCCTTAGGTATGCTCACCGGTTTGCCCGCCTTCAGGTCCGCGACGAGTGATTCGAGGGTCGCCATTCTCTGGTTGGTCGGATCTGTTTCCTTGAGGCGATTCAATGTTTCTTCAGCCGAGCGCGCGTCCTTCTTCAACGCGTAAGCTTCGATTAGATGCCCGAGCGCGTGTCCGCTCTTTGCATCGAGCTTGAGCGCCTGCTGAAGCTGGGCAACTGCCTGATCCGGTTGCGGCGGCTCACGCTGAACGTAGGTCTCAGCTAATGCGACGTATAGGTCGGGCTCGTTGGGCTCGGCCTTAATGGCGCGGTTGAACCAAGTCTCTGACTCGGCATAATCCTTCTGATCGAAGTAGTACTGACCCAGGAAGCCGCCCGCTCCGAGCTCGTTGAATTTGTTTGCGTCAACGGCATAAGCCTTCTTCAGATACTCGACGGTCTCCGCCATCCTGCCCACTTGATTGAATGTTTTGGCAGCATCGACCTGGGCCTGGAAATCGTTGGGATTGCTCTTTGCCTTGTCGATCACCTGTTGCACCTGACCCATCATCGCCTGCTGCCCACCGGCACCACCCGCGCCACTGGGCATCGCTGAAGACGCTGCGGCTGACGCAGGCGCCGCGTTGTTTTTATTGAAGCTCTGGGTCCAGAAGAAGCTAAAGATAAAGCCAACTGCTAACCCGATTCCGGCTATCAAATACTTGTTTCTGTTCACTGTTTGTCTCCAATGACAAGGAACCGCAGGTTGTCTAACCTGTGGTTGCATTCAAGCGATTCCGCAGAGGTTAGACAACGCGCGGTACGTCGATGATTCTGGAGTGAGTCTGTAAGCCGAATTCTGTCCCACTCCCCGGAATATTTCAGCAGCTGCGCCGCCGAACAAGGCCGGGAATCAGTGACGGTCATTCATCTAGGCGGCGGATTGCTCCGCTCGCTCGAGCGACCTACCCGGAGGTCGTAGCGCGCGGCCGAAGCCGCGCGTATTCGGACGGGCAGTCCTTATGACGCCTCCCTATTTGGTCTTGCACCACGAAGAGTTTGCCTAGCCACGAGATGTTGCCACCCGTGCTGGTGGGCTCTTACCCCACCGTTTCACCCATCACCTGTGATCTGCAATACGGCTTTCGCCGTTTCGCGGGCCCATCGGCTGGTCTATTCTCTGTTGCACTTGTCGTCGGGTCACCCCGCCTGGCCGTTAGCCAGTTCGTTGCCCTGCGGTGTTCGGACTTTCCTCTCGCGCCCCGGATTATCTCAGATCTGAAATCTGAAATTCTTCGGCGCGCCAGCAACCGTCCAACTCACTCCAAAGAACCGGTAAGAGTATAGCATACGCAGTTACGGGCGCAGGCAGAGGGCGGTAGGCAGAAGGCAGAAGGCGAAGGCAGAAGGCAGAAGGCAGAAGGCAGAATGCAGAATGCGGAAGGCAGTAGTAAGGAACGGCTTTCCAGATCCAGAAGTCGCAGCGATTTTCCATTTTCCACTTGCCATTTCTCATTTGGCATATTTGGCATTTCTAACCAGCCCTACCAAATCACAAATCAATGACAGATGAGAAATTGAACATGACAAATGGAAAATGCATCTGTACTTCTGCCTTCTGCCTTCCGCCTTCTGCCTTCCGCCTTCTGCCTTCCGCCTTCCGCCTTCCGCCTTCTGCCTTCCGCCTTCTGCCTTCCGCCTTCTGCCTTCCGCCTTCCGCCTTCCGCCTTCCGCCTTTGCCGCCGGCTCTCTACGCTTTTATACTGTGATCAATGCGCATTCTAGTCATCGAAGACGAGGCAAAAATGGCCGGGTTCATAAAGCGCGGTCTGGAGGAAGAAGGCTCGGCCGTCGACGTTTCGCCGGATGGGCAGGATGGCTTATATCGCGCGATGACCGGAAGCTACGATCTCATCGTATTGGACATTACTCTTCCGTTGATGGATGGGCTGGATGTTTGCCGGCGACTCCGTGACGAGCAGATCTCGACTCCCATCCTGCTTTTGACCGCGCGAGACACGGTTGAGATGAAAGTTCAGGGCTTGGACAGCGGTGCCGATGACTATCTGACCAAGCCCTTTGCGTTTGTGGAATTGCTGGCGCGTATTCGAGCTTTGCGCCGGCGTGATCGCGCCGAAGTGAGTCTGAGACTGCAAATCGGCGATCTCGTTCTCGACCCGCTCACTCGCCGAGTCAGCCGTTCGAATCAACCCATCACTCTTACGTCGAAAGAGTTTGCGCTGCTCGAGTGCTTCATGCGCCATCCGGATCAAGTGCTCTCGCGAACAGTACTTTCGGAAAAGGTATGGGACGAAACCTTCGACTCATTCACCAACGTCATCGATGTCTATGTGAACTACCTTCGAAATAAGATAGACCGGAACTTCGAGCCAAAGTTAATCCACACGGTGAGGGGCGCCGGCTACGTGATGAGAAGACCCGAAGCGAATTAGGAATCGACATTCGCATTAACTTGTAGGGGCGGCCCGCCGTGGCCGCCCCTCTTGTATACCAGATCGTCCACCTGATGAAAGAGGGGCGGCCACGGAGGGCCACCCCTACAGTCTAAACAGACTTGATCTTGCGCTGCCCTAGTCTTCGTTGCGAGCAAGGGAGTCCGCACGTCTAGGCTGGAATCGGTTAGACGGCACGGGAGAGTTGCCCGGGTTGATTACCCTCACCTGGAAATCACCAAGAGCTTCGAGAGTCCTGGAGCGTATCATCGCCGTCAGCAGTTTCGGGTTGGCCTTCCCCGGCGCTTGCTGAAGAACGATTGCATCATTCTTGACGAAGTCGATAAGTGCGCCGCGACGGAAGTTCGCACCATTGATGGTTATCCGCGAGTACGCCCCGTCTCCGGTGGCTTCAATCAGCGCATCCGAAACGCTCGGCCCGACCACATCAAGAGCGCGGCTGGCGGATGGAACACCGTCTCCGCGGTTCCGATTGACGACTTCAAACTGCAACGTGTCCGGCTTCGCAAGAAGATCTTTCAGCTCACTGCCGAGTTTTACGGTAATGTGTGTGCTGTTCCGAAAGCGAACCTGAGCAGCCGGTACCTCGAGAGCGTTGCTCGCGCTCTTAACGTACACCCGAGCGCGCTTGCGGAAGTTGCGACCGACGATGTCAACTCGCGCGTCAGATGCTCCGGCGAAAAGCCTGCTGTTGCGGAAAGATGCTATCTCCGGTCCGTGCACGGCGAGTTCACGCGGGCTGGATTCTCCGCCGGAGCTTCTCACGACGACCTTCAGCTTTCCGGCTTCCTGAAACAGTTCGTTTGGCACCGCGACCTTGATGGCGCTTCGAGAAATGGAAACAACCCTGATAGTCGGAACAACGGCGCCGTTGATTTCCACCTGCGAGCCTTCCCGGAAATTGTCCCCGGTTATCTTCAGCGTGAAGCGGCCGTCCCCGGCAACAACCGAGCCGACCGACGCTTTGAGCGCGTTTATTCGCGGGCCGAAAATCAAAAGCTCCTTCTCGTTCGCCGAGACGAGATCAGACACAGCCAGGTCTTTCACCTGCACCTTTAGCGGGTCTTTCCTGATAAGTCCGGCGATGTCCGCCGGAACTGTAGCTTGAAGTACTTTGCTGCTGATCTGACGCGTGTTGAGCGCCTGTCCTCCGACGAGAATCGTAGAGCTTATGCGGAAGTTGCTTCCCGTCACCTTGAGCGCAAACGGCCCGCTCGGTCCCGGCACTTTGGCCGGCGTGATCCCTTCGATAAAAGGAGCGCCCGGTCGAACGACACCGAGCGACCTGGGCTCGGACACCGCGCCGTTAGCCGCCTTTATCTGGATGCTTATCGGCGCGGCCTGATCGAACATAGATTTTGGAAGTTTCGTTTCGAGCGCCCGGCCACGTGATGTCAGGTCGGCGCCTACTTCAACGCCGTTCACAATCAGCGACGAGCCTTCGGTGAGGTTCTGTCCAGCAACCACGAGTCGAAGATTCTTCACACGACCCTGCTCGACGGTCTCGGGCCTTAGCGAATCAATTCTCGGACTCGCCGGATCTGTGCCATCTGAGCCGACTACATCGAAGGAAACCATCACCACTTCATCGCCGCCCGAGGCCGAGCGGACGATAGCGATAGAGCGGGCCTTCTCGCTCAACGCTATGCGATGAATCTCGCTTCCGATCTTTTGATAAGACTCCAACTCGCCAGTGGCCGGGTCAAAGGCGAACAACATCCCTGAAGTCGAGCCTGCAAACGCAATCGAAGCATCGTCGGTGAACGCTAGATTATTCGCCGAAGAGAAATCGATTCCGTCGGGTGGCGAGAATTCCGAACGCGTCGTAAGCCGGCCGGCCTGATTGCCGACGATAGTCACACCACCCTGCTTGTCACCGGACGAAGGGCGTACACGCATTACTCCGATCCTCTCGATTCCATCCGCGGCCGTTGCTACGGTTATGCGTTCGGGTGAGCCAATCGATATGCTGTCGATGATCGCTCCGCTCTCGGAATCGACCGCGAACAGTCGATCACCGGCTGAGGCTGCGATATAAAGCGTGCGCCCGTCGGCGCTGAACTCGGGATTGTTAGATCCATCGAACCGTGCGACGGACGGACTGAAGTTCGCGCCCGCGCTTAGACCGCCCTGGTCGTCGACTTTGATAAGAGAGAGATTGTTCTTCTCCGCACTCGCGATCGCAACCAGGCGACGTCCGGCACCTCCGCCATTGTCAAAGAGCGCGATTTCAGAAGGCCGTCCAAGCAGAGCAAGATGAGAAACGAGTTCTCCCGTTTGCACGTCGAACGAGTACAGCGTCGGCACGTCGAAGCTTGACGCGATCAGGCAGAAGCGGCCGTCGAGAGTCAGAACAGCGCGCGTTGACGAGGTTATTTGCGCGTCGCGGGGAAGCACCAGCAGTGATTTCAACTCGAGCCGCTTTGCTGCGGTGGCGTCTACTACCGTAACGGTTGCCGGACCGCCGCCCTTCGGATCATTTGCCGCGGGTACGGCGATCACCCGTTTGCCGGCGGGTTCGATCATCGTTATTGCGCCGACGTTTTCGCCTACGGTAATGGACGACAGTATCTTGCCTGAAGTCAGGCTGAACGAAATCAGTGACCCGCCGGTAACCGACGCAACAAATCCGACCTTGCCGCTCGACGCGATGAGTGGCTGCGCATGTTCGTCAAGCACGGCCGACGCCGGCAGCGAGAGGCTGCGCACTTGAGAGAGCCTGGTTCTGTGATCGCTGCCCTGCGCCACGATGAGGCTCAGTAGCAACAAGCAAGCAACAAGTGTAGCGGGTCTTCGATTAGGTCTCACTTACGTCGGCTCCTCGTTAAATTTCCCACGCGCTTGGGAGGGCCTGCGCGCTGTGAGAAAATCTTATGCTTTTTGGATTGACCATATCAAGGAAAAATGAGGAGATCGATCAGAGGATGATTATTACAAATCGCCAACACGCTCGAGTGATCAACACCGGTCACGGTTCTGAGATTCGACCATTGATTGATCGCACTACTTCAGCAATTACGAAGTGCAGCCTGGCTGAAGAAACGCTCCCGCCCGGCTGCGCCGTAACGCCCCACCGTCATCGACAAATCGAAGAGATCTACTACATCGTCGCGGGTCGCGGCGTGATGACCGTCGGCGACGAGACTCGTGAGGTTGGGCCCGGCGACGCGGTCTACATCCCGCGCGGTAACCGGCACACTCTCGAGAACACCGGCGCTGATCCGATCAAATTGATTCTCGTTTGCGGCCCGGCTTTCTTTTATGAGGACGAGATAGCCGACGGCGCCGAAACCTAGCTAGCTTAGATCACGTGCTCGTAACCCGAGGGTGGAAGCGGTTCCAGCCTTTCACCAGTCTGGAGTTGCAACTCTCCGCTTGCTACTACTTCGCCGATGCATGTGATCGGGACTACAAGAGCGTTGGACAACTCGTCGATCTTCGCGGCATTCTCGGGGGTCGCCGTGAACAACAGTTCGTATTCCTCTCCGCTGTTAAGAGCTAACGGCAAATGGTCTGTAGTCACCACGTTTGGAGAGTATCGACGAACACAATCGGCAATAGGAATCGCGCAGGCATGAATCACCGCACCGCATTTACTCGAGTCGAGCAAGTGCCACAAGTCAGTGCTGAGCCCGTCACTGATGTCAATCATCGCCGTCGCGAGACCCGCTTCGCCCAGCGCCCGGCCCAGGCTTAATGGAGGCTCGGGATTGAGGTGTCTTACCAACGCGTCTTGAAAGTCAGAACCATCTCCCAACCTCAGGCCCTCTTCAAGCAGCGAAAGCCCAAGCGCCGATGCTCCAAGCGATCCGCTGACGTAAATTAAGTCTCCGGTCTTTGCGCCTCCACGGGTGATCGCTTTTCCGCTCGCGCAGTCTCCGATAACGCTGACGTCGATAAAGAACGAATCGGGAGAGCTCGATGTGTCGCCGCCTACGATTGACACGCCGCTCGCTTCCGCAAGTTCAAACAGACCTAGAAATACTTCGTCAATATACTCGGCGGAAAACTTATGTGGCAGCGCGATGCTAACCATCGCGAACTTCGGAACTCCGCCCATCGCGGCAATATCGCTGAGATTCACGGCGAGCGCCTTGGCTCCCAACAATCGCGGCGGCGCCCATTCCGCGCGAAAGTGCACGCCTTCGACCATCAAGTCGCAGCACGCAAGCAAATCCCTTTCGCCGCAGCCGTCCGCGCTCTTGATAACCGCAGCGTCGTCGCCGATGCCGACGAGCACTCGTTTATCGACACGCGAGAGATTTCTCAACCGGGAAATGATCTGTGATTCATTTGGCATCTCTTGTGGCTTCGCAACCGTAGCCGAGCCATCGTAGCATCGCGTGCCCGGTATTAACGAAGCAATTCGATGACAAAATGGCGCCGCGAAGAAAAGCATTGAACAGAAGCTGGGCACAAGCACGGGCAGCAACACCTTTGGCCGGACGCCGGTTTGCCAACCCACCATGGCCGTGCTATAAGCGTTTCGATTTTGCGAAGCAGGGCACGGCAAGAATCTTAAGGTCGAAATCAGCGGCATCAACCGGACTGACAACAAATGAAACCGCGTTTACCGAAGATATCTCTCACCTGGAAAATCATGATCGGGCTGGTGCTCGGCATCCTGCTGGGCTATCTCAAGCCCGAGTGGGGCGCGGCGGTCAGGCCGCTTTCTCTTTTATTTCTCAACCTGATCAAGGCGATCATCGCGCCGCTGATCTTTTCCACGCTTGTGATCGGCATCGCGGGAACCGGGGACATCAAACAGGTCGGGCGCATCGGCATCAAATCGCTTGTCTATTTTGAAATAGTCACGACCTTCGCTCTGTTCATCGGGCTTGCAGCGGTGAACATTACAAAACCGGGAGTCGGTGTTTCGCTCGCGGGCATCACCAGGCCGGATGACAAGGCGGTGCTGGCAGGAAGAGCGGCAGATCTATCAACTCAGGCACAGGAAGCCGCAAAGCGATCCACGGAGTATGCGGCGCAGGCGCAAGGCGGAGCGAACCCTCAAGCCGTCAATCAAGCCGCGGCTGAGGCTGCCTCTGCGGCGCAGAAGTCTTCAGAAGCGGCGCAGGCTGTTGCTAAAGGACTAACCGCGCCCGATCCTGCCGCTAAACCCCAGACGTTCGGCGACGTCATTCAGCACCTCTCTCCCGCGTCAATCATAAAAGCGATGGCCGACGGCGACGTTCTTCAGATAGTCGTCTTCTCAGTGCTGTTTGCCCTCGCGGTCGCAAGTATCGGCGCAAAAGCCGCGGCCGTCGTCAAATGGTGCGAATCTCTGGCCGATATCATGTTTCGCTTCACTGAATTTGTAATGAAGTTCGCACCAATCGGTGTAGGGGCGGCGATGGCGAACACCGTGAGTCACAGCGGTTTGAGTGTGCTTCAGAATCTAGGCATCCTCGTAGGCACACTCTACGGAGCGCTGGCCGTGTTAGTGCTATTCGTACTACTGCCGATCGCGCTGATCTTTCGAGTTCCGATAAAGGATTTTTTCCGCGCGGTCAGGACTCCGGCGACAATTGCTTTTGCGACGACGTCATCCGAATCGGCTTTGCCGCGCGCAATGGAGAATATGAGTCGCCTGGGAGTGCCTCGACGCATAGTCGGGTTCGTGCTGCCGACCGGCTACAGTTTCAATCTCGACGGGACCACAGTGTACCTGTCGCTTGCGTCGGTTTTTGTAGCGCAGGCCGCCGGAGTTCACCTGTCCTGGTGGCAGCAACTCACGATGGTGTTCACTTTGATGCTCACGTCCAAAGGCGTGGCCGGAGTGCCGCGTGCGGCGCTGGTGATCCTGCTTGGCACAGTAAATTCCCTGGGGCTTCCGGCCGAAGGCGTGATCATTATCCTGGGCGTGGACGAACTCATGGACATGGGTCGTACTGCTATGAATGTCGTCGGCAACTGCCTGGCTACGGTGGTCATCGCCAGGTGGGAAGGCGCGTTTCGCACCGCTGAATGGAAAGCAGAAGAGAAAGAACTCGAGGCGGTCACGGGTCAGGAGGCTCTCTCCGGCGCAGATTGAGAATCGGTTTACGGTTTCCTGTTTCTGGTTTCCAGTTTCCGGTTTCAGGGTTCCGGTTTACGGTTTCAGGTTTCTGATTAGCAGCGAATATCGAACCCACAAACTGGAAACCGTAAACCAGAAACTGGAAACCAGAAACCCTGAACCACAACCCCTCACCTTGTATCGTGCGTGCGACGCCGTGTTTCTCGCATCCCGTTTCCGTAGTTCTTACCGCCCCACGTGACGCCTGGAACCACACGACCAGTCACTCCAATGTAAGTATCTTTGGTGGGGACTCCATATTTTTCTGTGGCTACCCAAATAGTCCCCGTGCCATCGTCGACTTCATAAACTCCCGCGCCCGCGGCGCCATATGAACGAACGACGCGGCCGGCTACCGTAACTTCTTTGTCGTGGTAGCGACCCGGATCGCGGCTGATGTCTCCAATGCGAATGCGTTCAGGACAGCCGGTCAACGCAAGTGACAGCAATGCGATTGAAACGCCCAGGAAAATGTTTGTCTTCTTCATTTTTCTTCTCCAGTTTTTTCTCCGGCAAACAGGATGCGAAATGAGGTGGTAGGGCGAAACAGGCGTGGCCGCACGAACCAAATCAGCCGAGCGCCCAGCCCTACCTCTCCTTTGACACTCAAAAGCGAAAAAAAGATGCCAAGGGACGGAAGGCAGAGGGCGGAAGGCAGAAGGCGGAAGGCAGAAGGCGGAAGGCAGAAGGCGGAAGGCAGAGGTCGGTGGCCGGTGGCCGGTGGCCAATAGGCTGAACCCTGATGATTCCGACCACCGGCCACCGGCCACCGGCCACCGACTGCTATAATTCGCGCGTGATAAACGTCGAGATACTCACAATTGGAAACGAGATCCTGCTCGGCCTCGTCGAAGACACGAATTCGAATTACCTCTGCCGTGTGGTTCGAGGCATGGGTGGCCGCGTGAGGCACGTCGCCGTCGTGCGCGACGAAATCGACGACATAGCTGAGGAGGTGCGCGCTTCGGTTGGGCGTAGCGCAGACTTGATCTTCACCTGTGGCGGCCTCGGCCCGACTGATGATGACCTTTCTCTCGCGGCGATCGCGAGGTTCGCTGACCTCAGGCTCGAGACCAACGAAGCCGCGAAAAGGTTAGTTGCCGGCCGTTATCAACAGCTCGCTTTGCAAGGTTACGTATCGAGCGCAGAAATGAGCGACGCGCGGTTGAAAATGGCGCGATTGCCCGAAGGCGCTTTACCAGTCGAGAATCCGGTGGGAGCCGCGCCGGCGGTGGTGCTGGATACCGCAGGCACGCGCATCGTTTCGCTGCCAGGCGTGCCCGCTGAACTGAGGGCAATAGTCGAAGGCCCCCTACAGTCGCTGCTAACCGATGTTTTCGGCCGAGGGAGCTATCGCGAACGTCAGATGACCGTTGAATGCGGGGATGAGTCCGAACTCGCGCCGGCTTTACGAAAGGTTGCATTAGCCCATCCGGAGGTTTACATCAAATCGCGGGCGAGTCACTTCGGTTCGGACGTGAAGTTCCGGCTACTGATCTCAGCTTCGGGCGCCGGCGCCGACGAAACCGAACTTATGATCGAGAGCGCCGCGACCGACCTCAACGACGCGCTCGCAGATGCCGGGATCAAGCGGCAACGGTGACGGGAAATGTCTTCTCGGTTTCGCGAGCCGCAATAACCGAGTCATCGGTCTCGTGTGTCTTCCACATAAGAAACAGCACCGACCAGAAAAGCCCAAACACCAAGATCCGCTCGATGTGCAGGCCGAAAAGAAAGAAGGGATTTCGGGCGAACCTGGCTGGGTCCAGTTTTAGCCGGTCGACAAGTAGTCCGGGTATGCTGATGACAAGCAAGCCAAGCGCTCCAAGCCAGAAGCGACTGAAGGCAACGAATCTCTTCCTGATCAAGAAATCCGTCAACATAGCCGCGGGGATCAGGCACAAAACCGAATCATAAGTCCGATGATAAACCGACCACAGGCTGAACAGTGCGAGCGCCGCAAAATGAGCCGTCTCCCATCGGGGTTTCCTGATAAACATTATTGCCATACACGCCAAGGCGGTTGTCGATATTAACAATGTGATAATAGACGCAAACCATTCGTTGCCGCCGCTCAAATCCAGAAACAGCAACTTGATCTCGGTGGTTCCAGTCCGGCCGGGCAGACCTGAATACAGTATCTGGCTCGCCAGAGGGATGTACTGCTTTATCACTCCAAACAATGAGAGGCCCAGCCGCCACGCAAAAACTTCGGTCAGGGCCATTGGTACCAGGACTGCTGCAGAAATAAGTTTCCATTCTCTCTTACAACCAAAATACAAAAAGAAGGGCAGCGTCAGAGTGTACTTGCACAACGATAGGCCCAGCAGTGCGCCCGCAAGAAAGTTCTTATTCTTCTTTCTTGCCAGCAACGCCCCCAGCAACAACGCCATCACCATCAAGCTGATCTGTCCATTGCGCAGTGTCACGCGGAAGGGCGCGGACGCGATCAAGAAAGCCGCCAGGACCAGACGAGCCCTGAGGGGCCAGCGCTCTCCCCATAACTTGTTGACGAAATGCAGGCTCAGAATTCCCGAGCCTATGTTCAACGCAAGCCAAATCACAGAGAGCGTATCAAAAGGCATGTAGGCGATTGGAGAAAGCATCGGCAACAGAAAAGGGGTGTAGACACCGACCACGCCGGCGCCGATCTGAAAGACCCCATCAGCCCACTCCCGTGCGCCAGTCTGAAAGAACCTCAAATCGATGCCCACTTTCGGCGCCGTGACCACAGCGTAGGCCAGCGAGGCTAAGGCTAATGCAAACAAGAGTGTTCGCATCATCGCTCCCCGCGAGGACAGACCGGTCAGCCGCCATGAATTGACGCTCAAATCAACTACCTCCAACTAGACCTTTATTTTCGGACTCGACCTTAAGCTTGGGAGCTGACGGAACCACAATCCTTGTTGCCTGCGCTATGGCCGCTACGACGGCGGTTAGCGTCACCGCTGCGAACACGAAAAGAAAATAGTGAATTGGGAGTATGTAGCGGTATTCAGTGCTCAACGGAGACTGCGCCACGATGTAGTAAGCCGGCACCGCAATCAGCACAACAAGCGGCGCCCCCTTTCGAGCGCCAGCCAGCAACAGCGCGCCGACAATTACCAGGGGCAGCATTATGTTCGTCTTAAAGAGATTCTTTTGGATTCCCCTGATTACCGAACGAGGGTAACGAGTCCACTGGTAGGGCGTCGCGCCAAGGCGGAACAGCTCGATCTGGCCAACCTCAATCACAGAGCGATCGGATGGCCCTCCGTTGTTGCTGATTACAACACGAACTTCGCTGTGATCGCCGGCCGCAAACATAATGCGGACCACGGCCGATCGATCTCCGACTGAAGCGATGTTCGCCTCGTTCTTGTCCGTTCCTTCTAACCCGTTCCTCAGCTTCACCGAAGTGACACTGCTGGCGACGATTTCCGATGCGAGCGCGATCCGAAGATCTGAGCTGGTCACCTTCACCGCAGCGGATCGGCGTTCGGTCGCTGAGTAAAGTCTCAGCAAATAGTCCGATCTGGGCGTGACAGCTATAGGGGCGGTGGCAATTTGGTCTCCGAACTGCGAATCGTCAGTGGTGATCCGCAGAATCTGCCCTTCCTGATTGGCAACGACATCTGCGTAAGGTGAAACAACAGCCGCGCCATCGACAAACAGGTTCTTCGATGACCTGGACCACTCTGGCTGCGTATCACTGCTTATTGACGACAAGTGCATTACGGCAGGTTCGGCAGATACGATTGGCACGGTGCATGTATTGAAAGGCCAATCTCTGTGGCGGCCGAATTCGTTGTACCTCAACATGAAAAAGGCACGTTGAAGAACTGCTGCTGCATACCAGCGGGGATTCGCCCTGATCACTTCAAGTCCGCGAGTGAAACGAGCCTGATCGCGTTCCACTCCATCAGGCAGCCACAAGCTGCCGGCGTAATCCGGCCGGTCGTACCATACGGCTTCTTTGGGCCCAACCTCTGCGTCTGAGGCGGGCATACCGAACCTGTTTTCTTTATCAAAATCGGCGATCCCCACTATCAGGTTCTCGCCTCCCGCAATTGAAATGGGGATGAAGTGATGAAACACGATCCAGTTGCGAATTGTGATGGGCGAAACCACCAACACAGCCGCGCCCAAAAGCGCCGCACTAAAGCGCAACCGCCGTCCTCGCTCAATCAGCAGAGAAACCGCGACGGCGAGGAATGGAGCGAGCAGCAATGCGTTCGCACGGAGCCAGCACGACGCGCCCACCAACGCACCCGCGGCGACAATTGTCAGGAGCCGAGGCCGCCTGATCGTTTTGATCGTAAGATAGACCGCCGCAAGAATCGGCAGCACGCATAGTGTATCGGGCGAGGTCCATAACGAGTAATGCGCAAAGTGGGGCGAGAGGCTTGCCAGCGCGCCGGCCGTGGTAGCCACGGCATAGTTAAAGAACTCCGCTGCGATCAGAAAGATGAGCACGGCGCATAACGCGTCAAAAATGATTTGCGTGAGCGTTAAAGCAAAGTCGGAGTCTCCCGCAACGGAGAAGATTCCTGCAATGAATGCCGGGTATCCCGGCGGGTGAAGGATTAACCGCGCATCGCCCGGATCAACAGGATCGCGGGGAAAGAGAATACCGCCTTCCTTCAACATGCGCCGGGCTTCTGTCTTGTAGTGCCTGGCATGACTGGCCATCCACTGGCCCTTCTGCGCCAATTCGGAATAGCTATCCTGCCAGTGGAGGGCCCTGACGCCGAGCGCCAAAAGGAAAATGCCGGCGCAAACCAGGGCGACGTAAATGGGTCGCGAAGGTCCCGCGTCGGATCGACGAGAAACGAGCTCCGACAGCCATTGAGCTGCGCCGCCGAGGATTCCAGGTAGCCGGCGCCGCCCGTGCGTTTCTCCCGTCCCCGGCGTGCCGATCGCAACCGCAGTGTGAAAGCGCATGAGCTGCATCTCGTGCGCGAGCATCGATGATGAGATTGCTCGCGCCGGTAATAATGCAGGCGCGCGTCACTTTGAACTTGCTTGGGGTAGGCCGAAAAAAATTCGTGACTTTTTACGACAACTACACGTCTAAGCTACAAGCCGTCGCATCTGCATTAGCGATGGGTTCCAAAAGGGCTCGCGGCTGTTGACTTGGCAAGGACTTCAGCTGCGGGCCTCTTCTACTATCGGCTGACTGAGTGCCGATTAAGAATTCAATTTTTTCGTTATGATTTCAGGGAACCGGGGAGTACTTCCCTTCCGCTCAATACCCAATGACGCGCGCATTATAGCTACGCTGGACAGCGGCTGCAAGCGATAAGTAAGGGAAAACCCGATGCGCATCCGTTTCGCCATGAACGGCAAGATGAACCTCAAGATGAACGGCAAGAGCCGCATGGGATACGCACCCGAGAACTTCTACAGCAGAAGTGGCCTGGTAGCTTCCTCCGGCCACGGCGAGAACAAAGTTACATAGCGCAAGTAGCCGCGCTCCGCATCGCCCACGCCGCGCCGCATATGGGCCTTCACCGCTTCGCGCGTGAAGGTCAGGGCCTTTAGTGCATCGCTGCGTCGTGGGCGCGCTTCCGCGGGTATTCCTGCGCTCATCTTGTCCAGGGCCTCGCGTATTCGCCGGCTAAGCTCAGCGATGCGCGGCGAAGCGGCTCCGTGTTCGTAAATCAGCCCGCTCTCTTCGGTCTCGGCATTCTTGATGGCGTTTTCGACCGCAGCAAAAATCTCCTCGTCGGTCAGATCGCGAAGCGCAGTCCCATCCACTCCGCGCTGTGTGTTGACGATGGCTTGCTCGATCATATTCAGGGCCAGCAAGCCCCGCTCGGTGAGACTGAGATTGCGCGGATTCGCAGCTGCCTCTTTCTGAATTAACAGCCTCTCACGCTGGCTTGCGCTCGAGCGAGCCTCGATCAGGTAAGAGCAAGACTCAGGGCAGGCAAGCTCGATCATGCGCTCGGTCGCGCAGCAGACGGCGCAGATTTTTGTCCTGAGTGCGGGACAAAAGCGCTTCGCTGGTCTCTTATTGCATCGCGGGCACGCCGGCATCGTGTAGAGGTTACAGGCGAGCAGCAGGAAGTGACAAGATGCGATCGCAACAATAATTGGCTTTCAAGCGCAGGACACCTTGGGTGTACGATGTACGTCCGCGGTGATATGATGCGTATGATCAGCGTGATCGGAATAAGATCAAGGAGGGATCATGTCAAGCAGGTCTGAAACGAAAACACGATCGGCCCCGAGGGCGTCCCGGTTCAGCATTCGGGCATCTGCACTCCAGAAGAGGGTAATTGCGCAGGCCGCTCGCATCAACGAAGTCACGATGAGCGAGTTTGTACTGGAACAGTCGCTCGCTGCGGCGCAGCAGGTAATTGCGGATCAGGCACATTACACATTACCCAGGAAACAATGGAAGCAGTTTTGCGCCGCCCTGGACGCCAACCCCAAGTCTATTCCGGCGCTGCGCCGGCTACTGACCAAGCCTGGACCGTTCGATGCTTAACGCCGATCAGGTGAATGCACCAGTTCTCCTAACCCGGTCGCACGATCGAAACGGATTCGATTCGGGCGTTCAGCCGCTCAATGAATACCTGAAGCGGTATGCTCTGCAGAATCAAAGGAAGAATGCCGCTCGTACCTACGTTGCGACTCGCGGTAACCGCGTAGTCGGATACTATTCGCTCGCTTACGGTTCAGTTGCACTCGACGAAGCTCCGCAGAGCGTGAAGGCGGGGTTGGCGAAGTATCCAATCCCGGTGATGCTGCTGGCCAGACTTGCAGTAGATTCAGGGGAACAAGGTCACGGGCTTGGGGCTGCGTTACTCAAAGACGCTTTCGTTCGAACGCTTCAGGCTGCTGACATCGCGGGGCTGCGCGCTATCATCGTTCACGCGAAGGATGATACGGCCAGGCGATTCTATGAAAAGTATGGATTCAAACCGTCGCCGATCGATGCTTACCATTTGTTCTTGAGGATCTCCGACCTGGTAGCCAGTCTAGCTCCCCTCCCGGCAAGGAACCGGAATCGAAGTCCAGGTTAATGCAATCTGCTTACACCTCGAGCTTGTTCAGAAAATCCCTGACCGACGGCGCAAGGGTTGAAGCGATCTGTAAGTTATCATCCAGCGTGCAGTTTGAAACTACAAAAGCCAGATAGTCGCGGGTTTCCATCCCTGCAACCTGCACGTTCTGCCACGCTCGTCCGTAGATCGGCACGCCCGCCGTTTGATCTACTCCAGCGGCGCCCGCTATCGCAGCCGCGCCCGCGGCTGGAAATGCTTCACCGTTCTTACGAGTGATTACCAGTGAAACTTCATCGCTCTGATTGCGCATAATCAAATGAATAAACTCGCGGGCCTGGTAATGACAACGGTGGCCGACGACGACCCGGTAGTCCTGCGGCATGCGCTGCTTCAACACTTCAGCAAGCCCGGCGTATTCAGCGCCGAGCCGCTCGGCCACCTGCTCGACCGTGAACTGCCGATTTGCCATCCCGTGATCAATCGCACAGTAGACGTGATCGTCAAAGCCAATCTTCAAAAGCTGCCCGGTCACGTCGCCGGAAGCCACTTCGGCGTGAAGCGTTAAGGGCTCCTTTATTGGCCTGGACTTGAGGACAAACGGTACGGTGAGCGCGATCACCAAAAGCGCGGCCGCGGCGGCGAGAGCAAAAGTAAAAGTGCTGAGCTTGAACCGGCGGTCCGATCGGACGTTGGCGCTGATGCGTTCACGCAAGGCGACCGGCGCGTACTCCTGCATCACCGCGCTCTTCAATTGATCCTTCAGCCTTTCGCGATCTCTGAGCGAGCACGAGCAAGCCTCGCAAGCCTCGAGATGTTTGAGCACTTCGTGGTTTGTCTCGACCAGCAACTCGTTGTTCAGATATGAGTCCAGGTACGACCGTATTCGCCTGCAGTAGCCGTCTTCGATGTTGACGATGTTCATGCGCTTTTCCCCTTATGAGTGATTCCGTAGCTTTTCGCGATACCCGAAAGCTCCGCCCTCAACAACGCTCTCCCTCGACTCAGCCTCGACATCACCGTTCCGACCGGCACACCCAGCGTCGCTGCAACTTCCTTGTAAGAGAACTCCTGCACGTCGGCAAGCAAGACAACCTCGCGATACTGGACCGGGATCGTCTCGAGCGCCGCAAGCACGTCCTCATCACTCAAGTGCTCGGGCACCGGAGCCTCGTACACAACGGAATATTGCAACGGCATATCTTCGGTTTCCTGGACCACTTTCGAGTTGTACCACTTGCGCCGATGATGCTGAATCACGTGAAACAGGATCTTGAAGAGCCATGCCCTGCAATTCGTACCGGCTTCGAACCGATGAAAAGACTTCCAGGCCTGCAGGTACGCCTCCTGAACGATGTCCTCAGCTTCGGTGCGATTGCCCATCACCCGTGTAGCCGTGCGATAAAGATCGTTGAGGTGTGGAAGCGCCGCCGATTCGAATTCTTCCGCTGCAGCGCGATGACCGAATAACACTTGTGGCTCTCTCCTCTGCCAAACTGGTTTACGAGCGCCGGCCCGATGGGCCTCACCATTATATCCCGGCAAGCGGAAGTAATATTCCCGGGAACAGAATAATCCCAACAGCATGTAGGGGCAGCCCTCCTTGGCCGCCCCTCTTTGGTAACTAAGCCGGCTGGCAAGAGGGCGGCCACGGGCAGCCCGTGCAGCCGATTACTCGGCCAGCGGTGCTGTTGCGAAGTTAACTGAGAACCGTCGACACCAAATCGTGACGGCCTTGTACTTGGTCAGGTCGACGTCGGAAGGCAAATCATAATTCTGATCGCCGATGTTCCCTTTCAACGAGCCAAGTTCGATGAACCCCGACCGAGTGACTGTATCGTTGTCCGCGGCGTCCTGGGCCGCGACCAGATACACGTGAACGTCCGGTCCGTTGGAAGTCTCAAAGTCCGTGAGGCGCAACACACGACTGCCGTCTGCCAGCTTGTAGAGCGTCGCAGTTCCGGAACTCTTGTGCGCCACGGAATGAAAGCTTCCGGACGCAAGCCTTTTTGGCGAGCCGGCGGAAGCTTCCGGTTTCGCTCCGGCCATCGCCGGGAACGTTTCGCTTACCTTGGCGTTGACGAACAGGCGCTCGGGGCGAAACAAGTACCATCCGACAGTAAGGACAACTACTAATGAAACTAGTAAGAGCATTCGTTTTAGCATCTAACAATCCTCCTGAAAACTTGCCGCGTATTCGGCGGCGCATTGTCGTTCACAGGTTTAATGCCCGAGACTCGCGTGAATATTCCCGCGCTTGTAGCGACACGCAGATAGTTCGATCGGAACATCCTACGGGTGCCCGTCACGCTTTCGCGCATACCCACCTCGTGAGAGGTGGGTCGGTGATGCTGCGGCCTACAAAAGATCAGATGTGCGTCAACGTCTCGCTTTTCTTGCATACCCACTTCGTGAGAAGTGGGTCGGTGATATTGCAGCCTGCGTTGTGCGCCATGTATTGTCGCGAGCCAGACAGGCTACAACATCACATACCCACTTCTCATGAAGTGGGTATGCAGCACCTGAAGCAATTCGTTGTAGGCCGCAACATCAAGACCCACCTCTGGCGAGGTGGGTATGCGCGAAAAACTGACGCACACCCACATCCGACATTCAACTCCAAAAAGCAGGGGCGAGATGATATATTCTTGTTTCATTGCCAGTGGTTCTTCGAGAGCCTGAAGACAGCAGGCCGGAGTTATTCAACCCAGTCACGGAGCCTTGATGAAGATTGCAGTTCTGCGAGAAGCGGCGGCGGGTGAGACCCGCGCGGCGCTCATGCCTGAATCCGTGCGCGGGCTTGTCGCTCAGGGTGTCGAAGTTCGCATTGAGAGTGGGACCGGAACACTGGCAGGCGTTAGTGACCAGAGTTACAGCGATGCAGGAGCCGTCGTCGCCGGCGATCGGCGCCCGCTTATCGAAGGCGCCGATGTGCTGTTGTGTGTAAACCGGCCTCCCGATGACGACGTCGCTCTACTTCAGCCGGGCGCGGTGGTTATTGGTTTCCTGAGGCCGCTCGACGAACCGCAATCGCTGATGCAACTCCTGGAGCGCCGCCTCACCGCGTTTGCCATGGAATTGATTCCCCGCTCGACGCGAGCTCAAACGATGGATGCGCTTTCATCGATGGCGACGATTGTCGGATACAAATCAGTGCTGCTGGCGGCAGAGAGTCTGCCTCGGATGTTTCCGCTTTTGATGACCGCCGCCGGCACGATAGCCCCCGCAAAAGTGCTTGTACTTGGAGCCGGAGTCGCGGGCCTCCAAGCCATCGCCACCGCTCGACGCCTGGGCGCGGTCGTCGAAGCCTACGATGTTCGCGCAGCCGCAGGCGAACACGTTCGCTCTCTTGGCGCGAAGTTTTTGCAAGTCGATCTCGGAGGAATCAAGACCGAAGACGCCGGAGGCTATGCGGTCGAGCTTACAGAGGAAGCGCTCGCGCGCGGACGGGAATTGATAACCAAACACGCTCAAGGCTCGGATGTGATCATCACTTCAGCTCAAGTGCCGGGGCGTCCCGCGCCGCTGCTGGTAACCGAAGAAGCGGTCATGAAAATGAAATCCGGCTCGGTGATCGTAGATCTCGCGGGCTCGACGGGTGGGAATTGCGCGGTCAGCTCACCCGGAGAAACAATCGAGCGAAACGGTGTGGTGATCATGTCGCCGCTGAATCTTGCCGCAACCGTGCCGGTTCATGCGAGCCAGCTCTATTCGCGCAATGTCGCGGCCTTCGTGAAGCTGTTGATCGACGACAAGCGTCAGTTGAACATAGATCTGAAAGATGACGTGGTTGGCCCAACGTGCGTCTTGCACAACGGCGAGGTCGTCAATCAACGAGTCGCCGCAGGGCTCGAGACCGCTGTGCGTTGAGGATAAATTGCCATCCTGGCGAGCGTTCAGAGTACCGACTTTAGTCGGGCAGTGCCTTGCGAGATAGAAGCGTCGAAGGCGCAAGGCACTACCCGACTAAAGTCGGTACTCTGAACGCTCGCTCCGAACGAAACGCTCGAGGGAGGAAACGGACAGTGAGCACTGAAGTCATAATCGCCGGGCTGTACGTTTTTGCCCTTGCCGCCTTTCTCGGCTATCAGGTCATCTCTCGAGTTCCGCCGCTCCTTCACACGCCTTTGATGTCGGCGACCAACGCGATATCTGGAATATCGCTGGTCGGTTCGCTGGTTACCGCCGGCGCGCACTACAACACCATCAGCACCTGGCTTGGTTTCATAGCGGTGACCGCCTCGACGATAAATGTAGTCGGCGGCTTCATGATCACCGATCGAATGCTGAGGATGTTCAAGAGACAACCGGCAACGAAGACAGACAAGAAAGACTCTACAGAGGAGCACGAGCGAGCCTGATGGGTCTTCTAATCGAACTCACTTACCTGGCCGCGTCCATTCTATTCATTCTCGGTCTCAAAGGCCTCAGCCATCCCGAGACCGCTCGACGAGGCATGATCTACGCCGAAGTCGGCATGTTTCTCGCGATAGTCGGCACACTCGTTCACAAAGACATTATCAGCTACGAATGGATCATAGCCGGTTTGATCATCGGCTCGATCATCGGAGGGGCGATATCCATCTGGGTGCCGATGACCGCGATGCCGCAACGGACCGCGCTCTCGCATGCATTTGGCGCGCTCGCGGCGTCGCTCGTAGGAGTCTCTGAGTACTACCGTCATGGCGCCGACGTCGGCACTTTCAAGATGACGGCGTTGAGCCTCGAGGTATTGCTCGGAGGAATCACGGTCACCGGAAGCCTGATGGCATTCATCAAGCTTCAGGACTGGATTCGCGGCACGCCTATCACCTATCGCGGGCAGAACATATTCAACATGGCGCTGCTGGCTGCCACCGTCGGAATGTTCGGGTATCTGATCTATGATCCTTCGGCGCACTCGCTTTTCTACGCGATGGCCGGGCTCGCCTTTGTATTTGGTGTGTTGCTGGTGTTGCCGATCGGCGCGGCGGACATGCCGGTAGTGATGTCGCTGATGAACTCATATGCAGGACTCGCGGCGGCGGCAACCGGTTTCGCCATTTCCAACAACGTCCTGATCATCGCCGGCACGCTTGACGGCTTTTCGGGTTTTATTCTTTCGATTCTCATGTGCCGGGCAATGAACCGCTCCATAACCAACGTTCTGTTTGGAGCGTTTGGAGCGGAGGTAGAAGCCAGCACCGCCGGCGCGCTCGGTTCGATGCGCGAAGTCAAAGCTGAAGACGTGGCGGTGCAGCTTGCGTATGCGAGTCAAGTGATCTTCGTGCCGGGTTACGGTATGGCTACCGCGCAAGCTCAACACGCGGTTCGCGAGCTTGCCAACATACTCGAGGCTCGCGGCGTGACTGTTAAGTACGCGATTCATCCGGTAGCCGGCCGAATGCCCGGACACATGAATGTGTTGCTGGCCGAAGCTAATGTGCCATATTCGTCGCTATATGATCTCGAGCAGATCAACGCCGAGTTTCCGGCGACCGACGTAGCTGTCGTTATCGGCGCCAATGATGTAGTGAATCCCGATGCGCGCGACAATCCAAAAAGTCCCATCGCTGGAATGCCGATATTAGAAGTCGACAAAGCTCGATGGGTAGTTGTGTTGAAGCGCGGAAAAGGAAAAGGCTTCGCGGGTATCGAGAACCCTCTCTTCTTCAAACCAAATTGCGGCATGCTCTACGGAGATGCCAAGGCTTCGTTGATAAAACTCGCCGACGCAGTGCAACACGCATAGCGACGCGAGAAATAAAAAGTAAAAAGGCACAAGGCGAAAGCAAGGTTGAAGACTTTTGCCTTTTTACTCTTTACTTCTTCCTTCCTTCCGGCACGGGAACTGCGTCTTTAAAAACCTGTACAAAACTGCCCGGTTTTGCGAACCAATACGACCCGCGAAAGTTAACAAGATTTTAGACTCCACCCTGGAATTTCTTACGCAGCAACGCAGTACTCTTTACCCGATTCAAATTCGACGCTGACTTGTAACTTGCCGCAACAGGTAATCTCAATCGACATTCGCTTATGGCCCGCTGCTTGCGACTATTTTCCGGTTTGAAGGGCCTCGGCCTCAGGCGTGTCGACTTGGAGACGACAAGTACGTCAATTGAACATTCAGAAAGGTCGGTGTTGATGGAACATCAAGCGGGCTTAGCTCCGATTAAGGTGTGCATTCTCAGTGCGGAAGCGGAGTTGCGTCAAAGGCTGGCGCTCGACTCCGCAGCCGCTGGTTACCAGGTAGAACAAGAGTTCAGTGAAGATCAACAGCTTGTCGAATTCATCACCGCTTCCGCCGGTGATCATATCGTTTTGATTGACGTCCAGCATCAACGCGAGGAACGCCTGCAACTAATGAAAGAACTATCCTCCAAGCGTCCGCTGGCGATCGTAGCTTTGACCGGCAAAGCCGACGCGGCGCTCGGCGCACGAGCAGTGCAAGCCGGCGCTCAGGTTCTGTTGGTGAGTCCGGCGAGCGCAGAAGATATCTGCGCCGCGTTTTCGGTTGCCGCTCATCAACAGGCGAAGCACCTCTGGCTTGAAAGCGAAATCAACTACCTTCGCGATAAGCTTGCCGAGCGTAAGCTCATCGAAAAAGCCAAGGGTATATTGATGGATTCAGCCAGGGTCAGTGAGGCTGAGGCGTTTCGCTTGATTCAAAAGCAGAGTCAGGATAAACGCGCGCCAATGGTTGACATCGCAAAGCTGATAATCTCAGCAAGCGAGATGGTGAAAGAGGCCTCGCGTTCGCGCGCAGCTCAGAACGCGACTTGAGCCTCGGGATCTTTGAGCGGGGATTAGGTCCTGGTTTCAGGCAACGGGACGCGCGCCCCGATTTGTTGCAAATTTCCTGGCAGAAAAACGATCGAATCCACGCGAGATTCGTTTAACTACAATGTGATCGAATGACAACGATGTCTGTTGTCGTTCGTTAGGCGATGGCGCCCGATAACCTCGCAAGAGGAGCGGGCGCTTTTCTATTAGTGTCGGTGTGCTGACGGCATGATGTCCAGCGCAGGGCGGCGATGTGTGCCGCCGAATGCGCGAAAAGCGATGGCGCTCGAGATGGTCTCCCGGTTCTGCGTTGAATCGAGACCGGCGAGCGCTTCTTTGTTTTTGATTCGCAGTAAGAACAGAAAGGAGGTAGGGAATGGCAATGTATTCGTATGATCAGGTTCTGACGGATGTCCGGCAGGTCTACGAACAGCTGACGGGGCTCCCCGCTCCGAAGATCGACGTCAAGAATCCTCGTTTCCCGCTGCCCGGCACTGCCGATCCGGCGGTCCTCGTGCAGAGCGAGATCAATTATCTGAATCTGTATTTGATCAACAGCGGTCTTTCGCTGCGGCTTTCGAAAACGCCGACCTGGGCGCCACCCGCGGAGATTCACGAGACGGCTAAGGACTACGTCATATGCCTTGAGGTCTCGGGCTTGAATGACGAAGACGTCTCCTGTCAGGTGGTCAACAACACGCTGATCGTTCGCGGAGCAAGACGATTCCGCCGCGTAAGCGAAGATTCGAAGTATCACTTGTCCGAGCGAGTCTACGGCGCGTTCGAGCGTCTCTTTCCGTTGCCGAGTGACGTTCGCTCTGACGAGCTTCGAACGAAGTTCTCCGACGGGATACTGGAGATCGCCATCCCAAAAACGGAAACGGCCAGCCGGGCCGAGGAAAGCCGGCAGTAGATGGCGCGGCTGAAACCAAGCCAGGCAAGCGACGAAAAACCAGGAGGTCAAAACTACAATGACTGCATACGCACCATCAACGTACCACGGGCAGAGCCCTAGCGAGGTGAATCCGCCGCAGCTCACATCGGAAGAACGCGATAAGCTCCAGGAGATTCACGATCTGATCAACCTGTTGCTCAGAGAGCTGCCGGCCACCGCGCAGACACGGCCGACTGCGATGCCGATGCCGGCTGTGCCTTACACATATTCATTTCTCAGATTTCCTTGCGGGTGACCAGAACTCGCCAGGGATTTGAATGACATTTTCGCGCGAAGAGGCGCGCTCGCAATCGAGCGCCGCGCGGCCACCCGTTGAAGCGTGTGCGCGCGGCGGCCAACAGCCTCGTGGCCGGACGACATTGTCCGCCCGCGTTGGCGCGGTAGAGATGTGCGCCTGACGCTCACGTAACGTCAGGCCCAAAGAGGTAATCCTAAGGAGGTAACTGATGATCAATTTTGCGAGACAAGCCTACGTCAATCCGTTCCTGTCCACGGTGAGCACGCCTTTTGGCGGCGTGAATCCACAGATCTGGGGCCAGCCGATGGGTTTAGTGCCGACTCCCTTTTCCTATCTGCCGATGACCGCTCAGTTCGGTCAGTACAACCCCCTCGCCGCTCAGCTTGCGGCTCAGATTGCTTCGGGCCAGATTGCTTCGGGATTTGTGCCCGGCATTAATCGCGGTGATGTTCAGATGACCGGTCAGTACAATCAGCTTTTGTCTCAAATCGCGGCGGGAATTGTGCCGGGCATTACACGCAGTGATGTTCAGATGACCGGTCAATTCAATCCGTTCGGGTCTCAACTCCCGGGCGGTCTCCCTCAAACAATCAATCCATTCAGCGGACAGACTGCGACGAACTGGCCGGGCTCGACTCATCTCTCTCAGCAGGGAGTGGGCGACAGGACCAGCGCATATGGAATTGATCCGCGAGTCGCTTTCGGGGCAACGGGCCAGCAAATCGGCCAACAATACGGCCAACAATTAGGTTGGGCCGATCCGAACGTCGTCGCCGGTTTGAACAACCCCGGGCTAGCGGCGGATCCGATCAGTTTGCTCGTGTCGCAGCAACTAAATCCGCTGGTTCATCAGCAACTGCCGATCAGATCATTGATCAATACGCCGCAGAACGCCGGCTTCCAACCAACTTTCCAACAAGGCTTCCAACCAAGCTTCCAACAAGGCTTCCCCGGCGTGGGGCCGCAGGCTGCGCAGGCGCCGCTAACTCAGTGGCCAGTTGCTCAGCCAATTGTTCATTTGGACCCGTACAGGGCGTTCATTGAGGCGCAGTTGATTTCTCAACTCGCAACGAACCCCCTTTATCAAGTGCAGCATCAGCTGCAACCTCTCTTCCAACCGGGCTACGGCGCCCAGCAGGCCGGACTCGGCGTGCCTGGGGTTGGTCAGCAATTCAACCCGTACTACGGGAACGCTCCGTTCTGCGGATAAGTAATCGCGGCTACGGTGTGATGCGCAGGTTGGGTTCCGCTAGTCTGGGCGGGGCCCAGCCTGCTTTCTACAATGGTCTTCTCAAATCATGTAATGCAGGCTTTGCAGGAGCAGACGGTGGGACAGGAGTACGCCGTCGCCGCACTGACTCGCGCGGTCACGCTCGCGCTGGCCGGACTGCGCCGGCCCGGCAATGTACTTGGAGTGTTGTTGTTCTTCGGGCCTGCCAGCTCAGGCAAGACCCATATGGCTCGGTTGCTGTCGCGCTTGCTTACAAGCAGCGAACAATCGATGACCTACATAAACTGCCAGCAGCTCGATGAGACCGATTCACCTGATGGCCTGAACGCGCGACTGAACCCGCAGGGACAGGAGACACAGCCCTCTCCGATTAAACCGCCTTCGTGGATTCGCGTAATAGTGTTCGAACAGATCGATAAGGCTCCCGCGACGTTTCGCGATGACCTCGCTCTTGGCATTGATTGCGGAGCCGTGACGATAAAAGGCCGGACGTTACCGCTCGACAATGCTTTCATCGTTCTAATAGGGGATCTGTCACGCAAGAAAGCCGATCAACTCAGCGGCAGAACAATCGGTTTCTTTCTTGACGGCGAGACCGCGTTCGAAATGTCGCGTAAGCAAGCCATCGCGCTTGAAGAAGTTGATAATCGGCTCGGACCGAGGCTTGTGAGCCGCATCGATGAAATAGTCGTCTTCGAGCGTTTGAACGAGCAGAACATAATAACGCTGCTCGAACGGCGGCTTGCCGAGATCGAGAGATACCTTGCCGCTTTCTGTATCGGGTTCATTGTGGAGCAGGACGCGAAGACGTTTCTGCTCAAAGAAGGCCTCGAGGATCTGAATCATGGGGCTCGTCAAATCACCCGCGTCGTCCGCAACTATCTGGAATTCCCGCTCACCGATCTCATGCTTTCGCGGCGCTTGCTGCCGGGCACAACCGTAACCGTTGGCTATCAACCAGCCGCTACGTTTCTCGACTTTCTGATCATGGTCCCGTCGCTTGCACAGGGATGTCCGACAAATTTCGGTCTGTCGATGTGAGTGGAACAACACGACCAAGGGGGGCAACATCATGCCCGACGAAGCTGGACTCACGAGTCGTCCATGATTGTACGCAGGAAGCGACGTAGTTCGAGGCGGATCTACGGTGATACTCGCGATGGGTGACGGGAAGCGAGCGGCTCGATCGATTAATGAGTATTTGATGAGCAAGAACTGCAGTAGAAACTAACCTCTCTGACCGAGCGCGGTCCTGTCGGTAGCTCTAAGTGTGTCCGGCAGCAGACAATTATTGACTGTGTTTGACGCCACCACCTGCACCTGACCCATATTCTTGTTGTCGTTAGAACCTCGCGCCAAAAGGCGACCGAGCGAAACGCACTCTCTTGCGGATTAGAATATGGTGTACCGTCCGTCAGTCGATGACCGATTGTGCTTTGTACTTATGCCATTCAAGGAACCGTTTGACGGCTATTATCACGAAATCATCAGACCCGCCGTGAAGGATGCCGGCCTCTATGCGCTGCGTGCGGACGAGATCTATGGAACTGCACCGATTGTGGACGACATCTGGAATTCCATTTGGATGGCCAAGATTGTAATCGCTGATGTTACCGACAAGAACCCAAACGTCAATTACGAACTCGGCCTGCGTCATGCCTTGGGTATATGCGCTTGATACGGACGGCTCAACCATCCTCGGCTTTAATGTCGAAACGAAACAGATCGAAGATATTGTCGCAGCCGGAATACTGGACCCGATCAAGTGTCTCGTAACTGCTCTTGAGACAGCCTTCTCACACGCGAGGGAAGTCTTACGAACTAGCGAGTGGGACTTACCTCAGCCCGATGCACAGTGACTGCGTTTGTGACTGTTGCGGGCGGTACTTTGCAAAGTGGCTATACCATTCCCTACAATATGGCATCGAGGTCGCAAGGCAAGACATATGTCGGGGACAATCACACCTGTAAAAACTGAGATGGGTTGGGTCATGGAAATCCCGCCCGAAATGGCCGAAATCCTCAAGGTCGCGCCTGGCTCCTTTGCAGTCCTCTATCCGAAAGAAGGCGGGATCGAAACAGAAATACTGCCGCCGCCTTCAGACGAATTGAAAAAGGACTTCGAACGGTTATTCAACAAGTATCGCGAGACGTTCGAGGAGTTGAAACGGATTGGCGATTGAACCAGTACGCTATCTCAGTTATGCGGAAGCCGTCACTCTCCACATCATGCTTATGCGCCGTTTGGGTGAGACGCACTTCGGCGTTCTTGACCGCCCGCTGATAGAATCAGCGCTCGCTCGTCCGCGACACGCAGCCGCTATTGAGAACGCTGATCTAATCCACCAAGCCGCAACGCTCTGCTTCGGATTGATCAAGAATCATCCCTGGATAGGCGGGAATAAGCGAACCGCGACCATCCTTGTCGATCGCTTTCTTCACCTCAACGGCTTGACCTTGCAAACGTCGGTTAGCGAGACGGTTGAAATGGTGCTTGCCGTTGAAGCGGACAGATGGGCCGTTGACGAAATCGACGAGTGGTACCGTCAGCGAACGCTCTTCACTAAATAGCCTGTGGACTGCACGTCGGCTTTCAATCCTAAATAAGAGAGTTAGGGTCAGGGTGGGCAATTTGCACTTCTATTCTCGAAGGCAACAGGCATCTTGACAGCAAACGAAGAGGGCATCATGATGTCCCAATGAGAACCACGGTAACACTGGAAAAGGACGTCGAGCGGATGTTGCGCGATGCGATGCATCATTCGCGAAAGTCATTCAAGGAAACGCTCAATGCCGCCGTGCGGGCTGGTCTCGGCGCAAAACAGGTTATGACCAGAGCCCCGAAATTCACCATCAAGGCGCGTCCCCTCGTGTTGCGTTCCGGCATTGACCCCGCCAGCTTCAACAAGCTCGCCGACGATCTGGAAGTCGATGCTTTCCTCGAGAAGAGCAACCGCCCAAGAAAGAAGAGAAGATGATCGTTCCGGATATCAATCTGCTCCTCTACGCTTACGACGCCGGTTCGCCGTTTCACTCCAAGGCGGCAGCCTGGTGGCAAAGATGCTTGTCGGGAATCGAGCCTGTCGGGTTAGCGCATGTCGCCGTGTTCGGCTTTATCCGGATCGGCACAAATCGCCGCGTGTTTGGGAACCCTTTGACTCCCATTGAAGCCGCTGAACACGTCCGCTCCTGGCAAGCACAACCCGTCGTGCAGATCCTGGAACCCGGCGCGGATCACGTCGCGAAGGTGCTGAAGCTTTTGGAGACGCTCGGCGCCGGCGGAAATCTCGTTACCGACGCCCAACTCGCCGCGCTTGCGCTTGAGCATAGCGCGGTGCTGCATACTGCAGATGCCGACTTTTTGCGGTTCCGTGGGCTGAGATGGTTCAATCCGATTACCGGTGTCGCCAGCCGCGGTTTGCCGCGGAGCAAGCAACCTTGATCGACGAATGACCTGCTTACCATCAACGCACTGTCTGTCCGCTTCAACACCAAGACCGTCTAAGACTCACAAGCCGATCCGTCGAACCAAGCTCGCGTAGCGAGCGTCACTCCTCACACCATCAAGAGCCGGGTCTACTTTCAGAGACACTAGCTCCGAGTCGCGTTCCGTGAAGGCACGCTCGAGCCACTCGAACGCCGCGTCCGCTTCACCAAGTTCCGCGTGTTGAGCTGCAAGCCTGTACGGAGACGTCGAACGACTTCGCGCGGACTCTTCTGCCTTCTTGAGCCTCCAAAGCAACACGCTCTTCATTGCTGATTCGGAATCGCGGTTCTCTAATCCAGCCAGTTCCTGTGGAGTCGCGCCCGAACGGATCATCGACTTGCGAGCAGAGTCGACGGCTTCCTTATTCATCCCCTTCAGCCGGTAAGCCCGCTCGAGACACGCCCGTGCCGAAGCGAACTCCGGCTCGAGTTCGAGTGTCCTTTCAATCTGGTTTATCGCATCGTCGTAGCGGCGAGCACGCAAGTAGACCCATCCCACGTCTGAGTTCGCGAGCGGTGACAACGGATCCAACTCCTGCGCGAGCTTTATCTCGTTCACCGCTTCATCGAATCTCTCGAGAGCCACCAGCAACCACGCGTAGTCGTGATGTGCGCGGCCGTAGCTCGGGTTCAATTCGATCGCACGTTTGAACTGGGCTTCGGCTTCCGGCCATGTCCAGTCATAACGAAATAGAATCGTCCCAAGCGCCGTGTGCGCTTCGGCAAGCCCTTCGTCGAGCTCAAGTGCACGTGTCGCCGCAGGCTTCGCCTTCGAATAAGCATCAATCGGCGGCATTGTGTAATACATTCCGAGCAGGATGTACGAATCCGCGAGTCCCGCAAGCGCCGGCGCATCACCGGGCGCCAGCTCGAGAGCCTGGTTGTAGAAGCCTATGCTCTTCTCGACGTCATCCGAGCGTCCCTTGTTCCATAGATAGCGGCCTTTCAGAAATGCGTCATACGCATCTGAATTAATCGAGGCATCCGCACTTCTCGATGTTCGTTTGCCGGGCAGCAGCTTCAGCGCGAGAACGCTTGCGATGTTGCGGGCGACATCGGTTTGAACCGCAAGTGTGTTTTGTGTGCCCCGATCGTAGCTCTCGGACCACAGATGCGTTTGATCGCTGACCTGAATGAGCTGGGCGGTGATTCGCACGCGATCGGCTTCACGGCGCACGCTGCCTTCAAGCACGTAGTCCACTTTTAGCTCGCCGCCGATTTGTGCAATGTCGCGGTTGCCGCGCTTATAAGTCATCGCCGACGTGCGAGCAATGACGCCAAGCTTCGAGGGTTGCAGGCTGCCCAACTGCGCGATCAGTTCTTCGGTCATCCCATCACTGAAGTACTCTTGTTCAGGATCGCCGCTCAGGTTTTCAAACGGCATTACACCAAGCATCACTTTTCCGCGACTCGAAAGCGGGCTATTGCCGAGAAGTTTCCACGCGATGTAGCCGCCTGCGATCAACAGCATCGTGATCGCAATCGCCGCTGCACGAACGACGCGCGAGCCAGCGCCCGAACTACCAGGATGAGCAAGGGATTTTTCTTCGATCGAAATCCCGGTCTCGAGAGTGCGAGCTGTCTTTGAATCGAGCGTGGAAGCCGCGACGATCTGCGATGTCTCTTTTGAATTCTGATCGACTTCGGCGATGAACCGATACCCGCGTCGCGGAAGGGTCTCAATAAAGCGCGGCGACTGCGCATTGTCTCCGAGCGCCGCGCGAATCTGCTTGATGCAGAAGTTCAGCCCGTGTTCGAAGTCGACAAAGGTCACGCCTTCCCAAATCGCCTGTTGAATCTCTTCTCGCGTGACCAGCTCCCCCGGATTCGAGGCAAGAAGCACCAGGACGCGCAACGGCTGAGGCTGGAGCTTCACCGGAACGCCCGCCTTGCGCAGCTCGCCGCTCTTTGGCTCGAGCTCGAACTCACCAAACCGAATCGATCCGTTGTCGGAGCTGAATGCGTGCATGAGAAATTTCGTTGCGGCGTAATTATAGTTGAGTTGCGGTCCTCACCCAATGAGCCCTCTATATTTACTCGCAGAAGCCGACCCTAAGTTGCACAAACTCAGCGTTCCTACTCGAAACTCACCAAAAACTCACCTCCAACCAATTGAGCCGGCTTACACGAAACCCTAATCTCGAATTCTCAGAATCCATTTTGCGGAGGGACTAATGAAAAGATACATCTGGCTAATCGCGGTCGCGATGGCAATCGGCTTCTTTTTGAACTTGTATGAGCAGCGCGTAGTCTTTGGACAAGCTCCGGACGCCGCAACGGTGACTATGAAAGGTTAAGTCGTGGACATGCATTGCTTTGTTACGCGACACGGAGGCGAAGGGCGTGGCGCTTCGCACGCCGGTTGCGCAAACGCTTGTCTGGCTCGCAACGTTACCGCGGGCTTCGTAGCAAGTGACGGCAAGGTCTATCTGCTGTTCGACGAGAAGCCTTTCCCGGTGAAAGAGAAGATAGCCGGACTTGCAGGCCAGGCCGTCACGCTGACCGGAGCCGTGGTCAAGAGGGACGGCGTGCGCGGCATTCTCCTCAAGAGCATCAACGCCACCCAGTGAATTGTAGGGGCGGTCCTCCGTGGCCGCTCCTCCGCGCGCGGTGAAATCATGGCAGCGAGGGGCGGCCACGGAGGACCGCCCCTACATGAGGAGATGAAATTATGGCTCAAACAAGATTGGTTTCGAACTCGATCGCGACGGAAGAGGAAGCGATCGCTCCCGGCTACGTAATCGAACGCAGGTTTTTTATACGAGCAGCTTCGATAGCGACGGCGGCACTGGCATTCGCATCGCCTGCGCGCGTCTACGCGCGAGTGTCGGAGACGGCAAGCGCCACCCCGTCGTTGGACCCTCCGCTCGATTTCGAGAGCTTCATAAGAGAGTGCTCGGAGCTAGCGAAGACCGCACAAACGGAGGTGACCCTGAATGAAGAAGCGCATATCTTTCGCCTCTCCGCGATGGCTAGCCGGCTGCGGATGACTTCGGTGCCGAATGGAAAGCTGGGGGCGTTTGCCGGGTTGAATCCGCCTGTCGAATTCGGTCCGCTCAAGATTGCACGGCCGCTTGCGGTCATTCAATGGCGACTGGCTCCCGGCGCGACTTTGCCGGCGCACAATCACAATCCCGCGGATGTGATCTCGCTATGCCTCGAGGGCGCGTGCACCGTTCGACACTTCGATATTGTCGGCCGCGCGCCGGACTATTCGTCCAAAGAGACCTTCCTCATACGCGAGTCTCGAAATGATCTGCTGACTCCCGGGCGAATGTCGTCGCTCTCAACCGTCCGCGACAACATACACACGTTTCATGCGGGAAAGGACGGCGCGATGGGAATCGACATCAACTCGATTCTACCCGGCGACAAGCCGTTCAGTTTTCTGGATATCGCAGAAAAGCCCCGCGATCCTCAGAACCGGATCTATGACGCGGTGTGGAAGAAGCTGTGAATCTAGATGGGATTACGAGGTCGGCTGCGTATCGCGTGCCTTTTCTTTTTCTCGATCGATGGTTGCGTCAAGTTGTCTGGTTGTATTTTCAGTTACACTCGGTGGCTCGGCTGAAAGCAAGCCAGGACCTGGCTCGTGGCTGTCTTCAAACTCCTCCGCCGCCCGCTCTGAACGAGCCGAAGATCGCGGCGGTGCTATCACGAGCATGACTCCTTTGAACCCGAGTAATCCGATGCCAAGTAAGGCAACGACCGACCCAATGTCGGATACCGTTTTCGCCTGAAACACCTTTTCGCCGACTCCTCCGATGACTATGCCGAGAAGAATCAACATCAGCGCGTAGATTAACGGGTTCTGCCAGAATCTCTGCTCGCCTTGAACTACGACAGGGCTCGAGGTGAGACTCGCGCCGGCTGGCACGACTTCGCCCGCGAGCGCTTGAGATACCGGCTTCAAGCTCAATCCGCACGACCGGCAGAATTTCTGCCCGACAGGATTCGCTTTTCCGCAATCAGGACAATACACAGTCGAGCTCCCTTTCTGGTCGCGAGGTCTCTCTCGTGTGTGCAAATTAACACCTTGCTTTCGATGCGGCAACCGGGTTGGATGAGGGATAGTGGTTTATTAACATTGATGGCCGGCAAGGCACTCCTCCGCGTCCTCGGCGTCCTCGGCGGTTTTCTTTACCAATGCCGGGAATCAACTGCAGAGGACACAAAGGACACAAGAGGAGAAGACTACTACCACTGATGTTGACTCGCTGCGAGGATTAACGTATATGCATTACGGCTTTCCCTCAAACAGTAGGTCGATTGAAGACTCAACGCCAAAGTCCGACTCGTTGATGGTTGTATGGGACATCGTTCTTGATCGCGGTTGATCTAATCCGAGGTGGTCTATGACATTGCTTTTGTTGTTGTTTCTCTTTCAGACGCAAACACCGGTGCTCGACAACGACTACGTTCGTGTCACCAGGGATGTGGCGCCCTGTGCGCAAGCCGGGCCGGGATGCGGCGATCGCGTGATCGTCGCGCTTGGCGCGATCGAGCTCAGGTCCGGTAAGTCACATCGCAAGATGACTCGCGGTGACGTTGCGGTATTCAAAAACGGCGAGTCGTATGAATCCCCGAGCGGCGGGCCTTTCTTTGAAGTGAACATCAAGCCGAATCATCCACCGGTGCAGTCGCCTCGCGAGATCATTCGCCCGGAGAAGAACGCCATCCGTTACGAGGGCCAGCATTTTATTGTCTTCGAAGAAAGACTCGCAGCAGGAGACACTCGAGCGAGACACAGCCACAGCCAGCGAGTGGTTATGCAGTTGAACGCGACCCGGCTTCAGCAGTGGCCCGACGGAGGGCCGGAAGTCTTCGTGGACACGGTGCAGGATCGACCTACGTTCAACCAGCCGGTGATTCACAAAGTGAGGAACATCGGAGACACGCCGTTGCGCGGCATCGTGATCGAGTTCAAACCTGAGCGAGCGAAAGGGCGTCCCGGGGGATCTGCGCAATTGACTCAGCCGCGCCCGGATCTGAGCGGCAAATGGATCCTGGACCTTGGCAAAAGCAAGCTCGGGCGGGAACGCGCGCCGCTCAAGATCACCTCGGTCACACTCATGATTTCTCACTCGGAGCCGGTGGTGAGACTCAATGAGACCACTGATTACATTGATAGGTTTCCTACTCTTCGAATCGAGTCCGCTTAATGAGCCGTTCACCGCGATCTCGGGACGGCTGGAAGAATTAACCAATGCCGATCGATCCACTGACAATCGTAGGAGTCGCCAACGTTGTTGGACTCGTCTTCAAACCCATCCTCGAAGACTTCGCCAAAGACGTACTCAAAGACACAGCCAAGGATTACGTCAAGGGATGCTTCGGCAGCATGTTCTCTTCGCTGCGCAAGGAGCCGCTCCAGCGCGCGCTCGGCAAGTCACTTCGCGAGTTGCTGCAGTTGATCCAGGATGAGCTGCTCGACTGCGGACTGACCGAAGAAGAACTGGAAGACTGGATACCTCAGGTTAAGGAATTCACTCGCGGCGCCGGCTTGCAACAGGCGCTTCGACAGCTCTTCACTGAGAGCGACTCGCGCGTCGACCCATCGCTCCTGGCCCGAAGCTGGGAGGCTGTAGCCGCTCGCTCGCTTCCCGAAGGCTTCTCGTGGCAACGCATCGCGGGCCGCTTCACTCGCGCCGTTCGGAGCTTGCGAGAACAAGACGCCGAGCTTCGAGACATTCTCAACACTCAGGCCGCTGCTGAAACGGCGAGAGCGGTCAAGCAACAAGCCGGACTCACTCCCGACTTCGACCTCGACTCATATCGCGAAGCGCTGCTGGAACGCTACGCCAACCTGCATTTTCAAACGCTCGACACAACCGGCGCTTACTACAGCAACGTGAAGCTGTGGAGCGTCTTCGTGCCTCAATCGGTCCGCGAAACTCAGGAGTATTACCCGCAGCTTCTTGAAATCCCAAAAGAGCACCTGCGTCGTATGCGTGAGCGCGGCGAGATCGACGAAACCGAAGACGCCATCCAAGAAGAACTCGTCGAGGAGCGCCGCCGTTCATACATCGATCAATCACCGCGCCCGGTTCTCGAAGTCTGTGATGATGATCGCATCGAGCGGCTCGTTTTTCTTGGCGATCCGGGTTCGGGCAAGTCATCTCTGCTTCAGTTCCTGGCGTTGAGATGGGCGCGCATCGAAGACCCGACTTTGCTGTACACTCAGCCGTTTCCATTGTTCGTCGAGCTTCGCGAATACGATCGATGGCAATGCGCGAGCGGAAAGAGTTTTGTGCGCTTTCTTCACGAAGGGCAGACGTGGCATCGGCTGAATCAATCGGACCTCGACCGCAAGCTTCGAGTCCCCGGCGCAGCAGTGTTGCTGCTGGACGGTCTCGACGAGATCTTCGATCCGGCGCGCCGGGAAGACGTGCTCAACGATATCCAGCGATTCAGCAACGACTACCCTGAAGCAAGAGTCATCGTCACCTCGCGTGTGTTCGGTTACAAACAGCAGCGATTGTCAGACGCTGAGTTTCGTCACTTCATGCTTCAGGACTTGGACGACGAGCAGGTTGCCGCGTTCCTCGATCGCTGGCACGAGACTACTTTCGAAAAGACTGACGATCGCGACTTCAAAAAAGAGCGATTGGCTAAGGCACTACGCGAGTCGCCCGCGATTCGCGAGCTTGGCGGAAACCCGCTGCTACTGACGATGATGTCGATCCTGAATCGCAGTCAGGAGCTGCCTCGCGATCGCGTGCGCCTCTACGAGCAAGCCTCGCGAGTGCTCCTTCACGAGTGGGATACCGAGCGCGCACTTGGAGGCGACCCGCAGCTCAAAGACGCGATCGGCTATCCGGAGAAGCTAGCCATCCTTCGCGAAGTGGCGGACTTCATGCAACACGCCCCTGAAGGCCTCGCCGGGAACATAATCGCCCGCAACGAACTAGAACGAATCCTGAGAGACTACTTGAAGGGGCTGGGCTTCAGCGAACCGCACGCATTAGCCCGTAAACTGGTGGATCAACTGCGAGAGCGCAACTTCATCCTTTGCTATTTGGGCGGCGACAGCTACGCGTTCGTACACCGGACCTTCCTCGAATACTTCTGCGCCTCAGCCATTGTAGTTCGATTCCGCCAGAAGCTCAGCATGAGCTTCCTGAAAGACGAGGTCTTCGGCGCACATTGGAGGGAAGAGACATGGCACGAAGTGCTTTGCTTAGTCGCGGGAATGATCGCCGAATCATCGGTGGAACAGGTCGGCGAAATCATAAAGTTCCTGCTGAGCGAGCGTGACGAGTCGTTCGAGCTCCACCACGTGTTCGTCGCGGCTCGGTGTTATCAGGAGATTCGCAATCCAACGTCGCTCACACTACTGCGGCAACGCCTCTTCACCGATATCGAGACGCTGTTGCAGTTCGACTTTCCGTTCTACTACCAAGATTGGGAAGAACCCGATCTGGCCGAACGGCGTAGGCGCATTCGCGTTAGGGCATTGGTTGCAGCTTCGCGTCTAATTTCCGACACAAATGCATGGTTCAAAGGCCGCGCCGAGAATGATGACGATTGGGCTGTGCGGAGCGCGGCAATACAGGAATTAGCCCGCGGTTGGAAGGATGATCCCGAAACCCTACGGTTGCTCAAAGACCGCGCCGCCAACGATGAAAGTTGGGGTGTGCGGAGCGCGGTGGTGCAGGAAATGGCGCGGGGATGGAAGGACGATCCCGACACTTTGCCGTGGCTCAAAGATCGTGCCAGCAAGGACTATCATGGGGCGGTTCGCAAAGCCGCCCTGCAAGAACTCGCGCGCGGATGGAAGGATGATTCTGATATCAAAGAACTGCTCAGACAGCGCGCCACCGCAGACAAGGTGGAGACAGTTCGCCAAGCAGCCGTACGAGAACTGGCTCGCTATTCGAAAGATTCTATTACCTTGAATTGGCTAAAGGCACGCGCCAACTATTCTCATTCAGTCGCTGTTCAACAAGCTGCGGTACACGAAGTTGCGCGAGGATGGAAGGATGATAACCCCACCCGAGCTTGGCTGAATGCTCGCGCTAACGCTAACAGAGAATCAAAGGAACATGTTCGTAAAAGTGCTCTGATTGAACTCGCTCGAGGATGGAGAGACAGCTGGACCTTACGTTTGCTTCGAGACATCGCAGCCAACGATAGTAGTTGGATTGTTCGGCAAGCAGCGGTACAGGAACTTGCGCGCGGATGGAAGGACGAACCGGACACCTTGCGGTTGCTCAAAGACAGCGCTGCAAACGATATTCATTCGGCTGTGCGGCAAGCAGCAGTGCAGGCAATAGCCCAGGGATGGAAGAATCACCCCGACACGTTGCCGTGGCTCAAAGACCGCGCGATGAGAATCGATGAGTATTGGGAGGTTCAGCAATGCGCGTTCAAGGAGTTGGTGCGCGGTTGGAACAACGATCTAGGCACCTTGCCGCTCTTGAAACATGTTGCAACGAAAGATGACGATTGGGGGCTTCGATATATCGCCGTACTGGAACTTGCGCGAGATTGGAAACAAGATCCAGAGATCAAGCCTTTGCTAACGGATCGGGCGAAGATTGACGAGAACTCTCTAGTTCGTCAGACCGCAATACATCAACTGTCTCGGGGATGGACGAAAGAACGTGAGACCTTGGCTTTGCTCAAAGATCGTGCCGCCAACGATGTAGACAATGATGTCCGCCGAGCGGCTGAGCAGGAACTGTGGTGCGGCTGGAAGGATGATCCGGAGGTCCAAGCGTTTCTAGCGGCGCTTCCCCGCGAGCGATAAACTCGCAACAGTCGGCCTGACTTTGAAGACCATTCCCTCTGTGCTAGCTTCCTCCCAGGAGCAAATCATGGTAGCCAAGCTTGAGCCTCTTCTAACGATAGCGGACCTCGACTCGATGCCCGAAGACGGAAACCGCTACGAGCTCATCGAAGGAGAACTCTTCGTGTCTCGCGCTGACACCTTGGTCCATCAACGGTCCGTCGGGACTGCGATGTTTCTTTTCGCGCAGTATCTTCGAGAGAATCCGATTGGAGAAATCATCCCCGGACCCGGAGTGATCTTCAGTGACTTCAGTGGCGTGATCCCCGACCTCGTGTATTTGAGCTTTGAACTCGGGAAAGAGATCGCGACCGGAGATCGACTAACCGGCGCACCGGAGTTGATCATCGAAGTGCTTTCTCCAGGAGCTGAAAATCGCCGCCGCGACGAGCACGCAAAACGGCAGCTCTACAAAAAGTACGGCGTGAAAGAGTATTGGATTCTCGATCCGCAGCAGCGAACGGTTCAGGTCTTTCGCACGGCCAGGTTCAAGCTGACTGCGACACTTGGCGTTCGCGATGTGTTAACGACGCCGTTGCTGCCAGGCTTTCGCTGTCACGTCAAAGAGATCTTCGACTAGGAGCCCTCGATCACATTCACCCGTTGTACGGCTGGTCACCCACAAGCAAAAGCTGAGGCTCCGGGTAGAACCAGTATCCGGTGCTCGATGATTGCAGGTTGAACACCCACACCACGTCGTAGCGGTCGCCCGGCCACGCGGTCGGTACCGGGTTCGGAGGGTTCGGGGCGATCGGAAACCACTTCGTGATCAGCGGGATGTTCTGATGCTCCCAGCAGATCAGCACGATTCCTTTGCACGCCATCGCCGAGTTCGCAACGCTTTGCTCCTGGCCTTTCGGAATGTTGAAGTTCACGGCCACATTGTTACCAAGTTTCTGAATCAATGGAGTGACGGTTTCCTGGGGTCGCTCGCTCGAGCTTCCCTTAGCGATCTCAGAAGCGTAAATGAATTTCGGCGTGGCGATTTGGGAGTTCTGAAATGGCCCGACTGAAGGCGCGAAGTAGACGGTTAATGCGCCGGCTCGTTGCCAGCCCTGCACAATCAGCGACTCCTTGTCGTGATCGCCTTTGATGTTTACTCCATGAGGCGGTGGATTGCTGGGAGGCTTCTCGGCATGGCGAATGAGCATTATCTTGGAAGCGACCGGTGCGGCTTGCTTTGTCATGTTTCCTCCATAAGTCGGTAAGGCAAAACTTTTATACCACACGAATTATTGCGTCAAGCTTCGGCAGTCCGTCGTCACTTGGAATTGCTGATTTCCGATTACCCGTTTCGCGCAAAGACGCCAAGAACCGCAAAGCCGCAAAGTTGAGACGCGACTCGGCGTTGTGATAGTTTGATGATCGTTATTCACCATCGACTACACGGAGAACAGTCTCAATGTCGCAGTCCATTGATTCGATCCTGAAAGAGACCAGAGTCTTCCAACCTTCGCTGGAGTTCAGCCAGGCAGCTCATATCAAATCGCTCGAACAGTACGAACAACTCTACCGCGAGGCCGAAGAAAACCCCGAGAAGTTTTGGGGTGAAATCGCCGGCCAGCTTCATTGGTTCCGCAAGTGGGACAAGGTCCTCGAGTGGGAAGCTCCGTGGGCAAAATGGTTCACCGGCGGGCAAATCAACCTGTCTTACAACTGTCTCGACCGGCACGTCGCAACCTGGCGCAGAAACAAGGCTGCAATCATCTGGGAATCCGAACCCGGCGAAGTCCGCACGCTGACCTATCAACAACTGCTCATCGAAGTCTCGAAGTTCGCAAACGTGCTTAAGTCTCTCGGCGTCGCGAAGGGCGACACCGTAGCGATCTACATGGGGATGACGCCCGAGCTTCCCATCGCGATGCTTGCCTGCGCGCGAATCGGCGCCGCTCACTCAGTCATATTCGGGGGCTTCTCCGCGAACGCGCTGGTCGATCGCATCAACGACGCCCAGTGCAAGGCCGTGATCACTCAAGATGGATCTTACCGTCGCGGCGCGGAGGTCCTTCTAAAAGCTACGGTCGATGAAGCGCTGCCTTCGTGTCCTTCAGTCAAGTCGGTGGTTGTCTATCGGAGAACCGGCTCTGAAGTGAAAATGGAATCGGGCCGCGATCACTGCTGGCACGAATTGATGGCCGACGCCTCGGATCACTGCGAAGCAGAGCCTCTCGACTCGGAGCACCCGCTCTACATCCTCTACACCTCGGGGAGCACGGGTAAGCCGAAGGGCGTCGTTCACACGACCGGCGGCTACTCGGTTGGGACTTACATTACCGCGAAGTGGGTGTTCGATCTAAAGGACGAAGATGTTTACTGGTGCACCGCCGACATCGGATGGGTCACCGGGCACAGCTACATCGTGTATGGTCCGCTACAGAATGGCGCAACCACGGTTATGTACGAAGGCGCGCCGAATCATCCCGAGCCTGATCGCTTCTGGCGGATGATCGACCGGCACAAGGTAACCATTTTCTACACCGCGCCTACGGCGATCCGCGCTTTCATGAAGTGGGGCGAGCGCTGGCCGCGCCGCTATGAGATGAAGAGCCTGAGACTGTTGGGAACGGTCGGCGAGCCCATCAACCCCGAAGCCTGGATGTGGTATCGCGAGGCCATCGGCCGTGAGAGGTGCCCGATCGTGGACACGTGGTGGCAGACTGAAACTGGGATGATAATGATCACCCCGCTGCCTGGCGCGATAGCTACGAAGCCGGGTTCTGCGACTAAACCGTTTCCGGGAGTGATAGTCGATGTCGTAACCCGCCAGGGCGAACCCGCCGCTCCAGGCTCAGGTGGCTATCTCGTCATCAAGCGCCCGTGGCCTTCCATGCTTCGAACTATTTTCAACGATCCGGAACGTTACGTTAGCCAGTACTGGTCTGAAATACCCGGTGTTTATTTCGCGGGCGATGGAGCCAGGAAAGATGCGGACGGCTACTTCTGGATCATGGGCCGCGTTGACGACGTGATCAACGTATCCGGCCACCGGCTTTCGACTATGGAGGTGGAATCGGCTCTGGTGGCCCATCCCAGGGTAGCCGAAGCCGCGGTAGTCGCACGACCCGATGAAGTGAAGGGCCAGGCAATCTCGGCATTCGTGACTCTCGAGCTTGGTAACGAACCTTCGAATGAATTGAAAGAAGAGCTGCGTCGATGGGTTGCGAAAGAGATCGGCGCGCTGGCCAAGCCGGATGACATTCGCTTCAGCGACGCGTTGCCCAAGACCAGAAGCGGAAAGATCATGCGACGCTTGCTTCGCGAGATAGCTTCGGGAAGCGAGGTTCGAGGTGACACCACCACGCTTGAAGACTTCGCGGTTCTGGCCAAGCTGAAGGAAGAGGAAGAGTGACTGGTGATGATTCCGGACCAACGAGGGCAACAAATGCGCGAAGAGGCGGCGCAATATGGAGCGTGAATTGACCGGACATCCTTTGGATGAAAAATCACGAATCACGGCTCACGAATCACGCATCTCCGTTTCGGCGCTGCTCTTCGACCTCGACGGCACTCTCATAGACTCGAGGACCGATCTGGCTAATTCGATCAACTTGATGCTCGTCGATCTTGGGCGGCCTGCCCTCAGCGAAGCTACGGTTGGCGGGTTCGTCGGAGACGGAGTTCGAGTGCTCGTCCGCCGCTGTCTAACGGCAACTGATCCGAATCAACAGCCCCCGGATGAAGCGCTTCACGAGAAAGGCATTGCGCTGATGCACAGCCATTACGCGAAGGAGATGCTGAAGACTACTCGGCTTTATCCTCACGTCGCGGAGACGCTCGCGGCACTGAATAAGAAGCGCAAGGCCGTTGTTACAAGCAAGGAAGTTCGCTTCACGAAAATCATTCTGGAGCATTTCAATATAGCGAAGTACTTCGACGCGATTGTGGGCGGTGACACGACTCCAGCACGCAAACCCGATCCCGGTCCCGTGCTTGAAGCGATGAGACAGCTGAGCAGCTCGGCAACCGACACAATCATGATTGGAGACAGCGAAAACGATGTGATCGCGGGCAAACGCGCCGGCACTTATACCTGCGCGGTCTCATACGGGTTTCGCTCCGCCGAAGAACTGCGAGCAACAGAGCCGGATCTTCTGCTCGACAGGTTCGATCAGCTCTTGGAATTCTTCTCTGAACTCTGAACCAGGGAGAAACGTTGACCAGCGACGCTAACGACATAACGGAACGCGCTCGCAGAGTAAGGCTGCTGATTCTCGATTGCGACGGGGTTCTCACCGACGGCCGAATAATAATGCTGCCGGGCGGCGACGAGACGAAAGCGTTCGACGTCAAGGACGGTCACGCGATGGTGATGGCCCAGCGGGCTGGCTTGCAGATCGCGATCATATCGGGTCGCAAGTCTTCAGTCGTCCAGGCGCGGGCCAAAGAACTGGGCATCGCGCATCTGCACGAGATGGCCTGGGTGAAGACCGAGCCGTATGACAAGGTCCTCGCCGAAGAAGGTCTCACCGATGAAGAGGCCTGCTACGTTGGGGATGATGTCGTCGACATCCCGTTGCTGCGCCGCGCCGGACTCGCCGTTGCTGTTGCGGATGCGGTTGAAGAGGCTAAGCAATACTCGCACTTCGTAACGAAGCGTGCCGGCGGGCAAGGCGCAGTTCGCGAGGTGATCGAGATCATTCTCAAAGCGCAAGACAAGTGGGAAGAAGCGATTGCAAGGTATGTTGACTGAGACGAGGTTAAGGTCTTTACTCCACAAAAACAAGGGACCATGGCGCTGCAACCGTTTGATAGAAATGGCGATCTCCCTCAGGGCGTTCATCGCGCCACATTGGACGAGGTACTCGAACGTTTCGGCCACGGCACGCCACAGCGTGAAGCCGTCACCGGCAGGCTCCTTCGGATCTACGAATTGCTACTCCGGACAAAGAAGCTTGAACGATTCATCATTTTCGGCAGTTACGTGACTGCCAAGCGAGATCCCGGTGACGTTGACATTATTCTAGTCATGCGCGACGATTTTTTCCTGCCAGAGTGTGATGATGAAGTCGGGACGGTCTTTGATCATTTACGGGCGCAGGCAGAGTTGGGCGCCAGCATCTTTTGGACTCTGCGCTCCGGGGTGTTGCTTGAATCGCTTGACGAGTTTGTCGCGCACTGGCAAATCAAGCGAGATCAAACCTTGCACGGGATTGTCGAAGTCGGGGAGGAACAACCATGATTCAAAATGATCAGGAACTTAAGGGCACCCAGGAACGCATCGCTTATTTCGAGGGGCTTGTCGCACAATTCCGTGTCAGTGTCCAGCCTGAAAATTTCACCGCGATGGCTGGGGCCTACCTTGCCGAAATTGAAAAAATGCACTCGGAGGTCATGGACTATCTCAGTCGCCACTCTAGTAAACCCGCGCCTGCGGAAGCCGCGTGAAACGCTTTCATCGAACTTGACTTGTTCTCAATCCTCACGTGACCCGAGGTCGCAACCCCGCTCACTCTTTGTTCGCAACCACCCGTAGCCGCTTGTAGTCCAGGAACCAATCGCCTTCTCGGAAAAGCTCGGGCCTCAGCCGTTGCTCGACATGATGAATCACTTCTTCGCGGTTGGTGGCAGGCACTCCGGCAAGCTCATTATCCGCAAAGACCTCGATCCACTTCCGCAAACCGCTCTCGCCGCCGTCGAGTTTCGTAGGCCGGTCGAAGTGCGTCGCATACGTTACTCGAAAAGCATGCGATTCGAGCACCGTCGCGTACTCGCCTATGGAAGCATAGTAGCGGCGCGTGGCTTCGCGGTCCCACGTGTAGCCACCGGCATCGAGGACCTCGCGAAGCGCTGACCTCAGCTTCTGTATGTTTCCTTTGCCCCCGAACTCGGCTACGAAACGCCCGCCCGGCCTCAGCGCTTGCCGGATCGAATCAGCAACCCCGTCCTGGTCTTTCATCCAGTGTATGGCAGCGTTCGAGAAGACTGCATCGAACGGTTCATCAAACCTGAAGCTGGTCGCGTCCGCGGATTCGAAACACAATTCGGGATAAAGCGCTCGCGCCCGCTCGATCATCGCCGGCGACTTGTCCAGGCCGATCACCGTCGCGCCGGTCGACGCGATTTGATCGGTCAGATGACCGGTTCCGCAGCCGAGATCGAGGATGTGCTCTCCCTCACGCGGCGCCAGAAGCTCCAGGACTTCCCTGCCGTACTTCCACACGAATGAATGCTTGCTGTCATACGCCGAAGCATCCCATCGCTTTTCCGAGGGCTTGTTGCCATCGCTCATTTGAATCCTCGCTTCTCTCGTAGTAACGAATTTATTCGTTAGTGGTGTCGGGAAGGAACGAATGAATTCGTTACTACGAGGGGCGCTCCTCTCCCGTTTGTGATTTCAATTGCCTGTCGTGCAGTCGCGACAACAACAGCAACGATGTTATCGCTCCGACAAGCGCCATCGCCATGTCCTTCTGGGTATCGAAGACATCCCCCTGCGTCCCGAGAAACGCATCTCCCGCCGAGCCCGTCACCTCCGACACACCCCACTCGAACAATTCGTACAGCGCGCTAAATCCGAGGCAGATGCTGACGACGATGAAGAACAACCATCGGCCACGCCGGAGAGGAGATTTCCTCAGAAGTACTTCGCGCGCGATCAACGCCGGAACGAAACCTTGGGCGAAGTGACCGACTCTGTCGTAATGGTTTCGATTCAGCGCGAACTCGTCTCTTATCCAGTTGAACAACGGCACCTCAGCGTAGGTGTAGTGCCCGCCTATCATCAGAATGATCGCGTGTGCGCCGATCAGTACGTAAACCACAGTCGTGAACTTGAAGTGGCGATAAGTCGCGGCCAGCACGCTCACGCCGATGATCGCGGGGAAGACTTCCAGGATCCAGGTGAAGTAATCGTGCGGACGTATCGCCGACCAAATGAACACGACGACTACAATCAACAGGATAACCAGTATCGGTCTGTCTTTCATTTGGCGGGGCTCGTCCCAGATCGGCGAAGCATCATCTCTTCTCTCTGTAGAAGACGGGGAAATTATGAATCGTTTCAAACCCGCAGGTCTGATACAAATGAAAAGCGTTTGCGTTTGCGGTGGTGACCGCGAGGCTCGCCGACTTGAAACCTCGATTACGAAGCTCCGTCATGGCACTCGCAATCATTCGGCGGCCGATACCCTGCGCCTGGTGAGCCGGATGCACGGAGATCTGCCCGATGTGCCCAACTCCTCGCGCCACTCGCGATGCAATCAGAACACCGATGACGGAACCGGACGAACGAACAGCAACACACGAAACGAGCGGTAGAAAGTCGCCGCACCAAACATGATCGGTCAGTATCGTAAGCAGCTCCGCGCAACCCTGCTCCGTTCGATACTGGCTGTTGATGCGGCTGTCGTGCGTCCCGTGATACGAACGATGTATGACCCTCACTGCCTGTGAAAAGTCAGCTGCTTTCCAGGGCCTTATTGTAACCTCGGCGTTCGAAGAAGGCGGCGCGTCGTCAGCGGCTACTCCTGTAATCATGTAGCTTCGCTCCAACCGTTCGAACCCACGCGCCTGAAATAATAGATCCGCGTCGTGATTGCCGACTCCTACGCACTGGCTCTCAATTCGGCGCACCTTTCCGATCTGATCGATTCTGTCCAGAACGGCTTCGGCCATACTTCTGTCAATGCCTGTGCCGCGCCACGGCCTGGACACGTAGATGTCGCCGATCGAGCATCGCCGGCCCTCGATCAGATAGTAAGCGAATCCCACGGTAGTGTTGCCGCTCACTGCAACAAGGCCCGAAAGCTGGCGCTGTCGTGCGACCTCTCGTACAAGCATGCTTGCACCCTTGTAGTCCCAGTTCAGAAGCTCCAGCCACTCGGCGCACTCTTCATCAAACAACAGCTCGAGCGCGGCAAGGTCCGCCTCGGCCATTGGAATCATTCTCACTTCTGGATTGATAAGCGCCGTCGTCGCCATATTCTGCCGTAGGTTTTGAGAAGCTCAGGGACAACTATCGAAGCCGCCTATAGAAGTAACATAGCTGCCGTTGATTGTTAAGCGATGCGCGAACCCGCGAAGTGGATGACGGCGTATAGCCACGCCTATCCATGCGGTGAGTTGCGCGATCAAGTAGCCGCATTCTATGCTTGCCGGGTTCTCAGGCGCCCCAGTGAACCTCGATCAAGGGAGAGCTTATGGCACTATCAAGGAAGCTTCAGGAATTAGTCGGCCGGATCTCGCATAACCGGGAAACGATGCTTCACTCGATTTCAGAGTTGAGCGACGAGCAGCTCAACTACAAATCGGGAGATGACGCTTGGTCGATCTGCGATATCGTCCATCATCTAGCGCTCACCGACGAAGCTAACGCGAAGCTTATGTCGAACCTGCTCAAGAAGGCGCGCGCTGAGAACCTCCCCCCCGACCCTTCTCCAGATGGCTCGGAGATCCATTCGGCTGACGAACTGTTCGCTCGTGTTGCCGAGCCTAAATTCCAGGCGCCGCCGTTTGTCGCGCCTCAATCGCATTTGGCGGTCGAAGATTCTCTAGCACGATTGCGCACTTCGCGTGAGAGGATGATCGAGTCAATCGATCAACTGTCGAGTTTTGATCTCAATCAACTCACTTACCCGCATCCGTTCGCCGGCCCTTTGAACGGGCACCAATGGATACTAATGGCGGGAGGTCACGAGCACCGACACACCCAACAGATTAAGCGAATGAAAGCGCGGCCGGATTTCCCGAGCTGAGAATTGGAAACTGAAACCCAGATGTTCGTAGTTCGGACTTCAGGCGGAAGGTTGTAATTCAGCTTAAAGAAAAGCTACAAACTTGCGCCTGAAGGCCGAACTACGAACATCTGCGGCTCTGTCTTTGAAGATAGCTACGTACGTGGATTGATTTGCAGTTTCTGACTGTCTACCGTGAAGCCGACGAAACCGATCATCATCTCTTCCCAGGTCTGTGGTCCCCATCTCACAGTCTTCGCCGGATCCGGATTCCACTTGTTCTTATTTGAGTTGTCGAAGTGAGCCACACACTCGAGACGGCTTCCTTTTGGCGCAGCGACCGGCTCCTTGAATTCATACCGGGTCTGCCAGTTGAAGCTGTATCGCGGCACTGACAGAATCACTTTCGAAGTCCCGTCGGGATAGATCAAACGGTACTCAAAATCCTTGCCTCGAAGATGCATATGAGGCATCAGGTTCATGATGTGTGAATCTTCCCTGAACGCGTAGACTGACTTCACCGCGTAATTGTCATCACCGGCTGGAATGACGAACCAGCGGTTCATTGCGGCGCCCCCCGACGCTGCTTTTTCTATGGGCCTTCGGCTGAAGATTATCCCGACGGAAGTTCGATCCTTCTGGGCCGTCCCGTTTGGAGTGTAGTGCATTTGAAGCACCAGGGTTGATCCGGCCTTGACTAACCTTCCAACACCGTCGGGTAGAATCATCGGCTCTTCTCCTGGCGCGGTTCCTACGAGTCCTTCAAGGCCTCCCTCACGCGAGAACAACGCAGCCCGCTGCTTTAACGCCTCGGGTCCTACGACAAAGACGATCACGTGATGGACGACCGCGCGATTGCCGGGTCTCACTTCGGCGGCTTGTATCCATCTGTCTTCGGTGAAGCCCGTAGGCACGAGCATATATTGATAGTTCACGACGCCTTCAGCCGGGACGTTGTACTCCTGACCCATGCTCAACACGATGTCTGGCTTTCCTATCTGCCATCCCTCGGTGAACTGGGGCACGGGCGGCAGGTCCTTTGCATTTCCTTCCGTTGCACCGCCATCTACCCACGCGAGGATCGTGTCGACGTCGTGCTTCGACAACCGGCGATCATTCCTAAAGCTGCCGTAGTGAGGATCGGCGTGCCAGGGCGGCATTGTTCCATCGAGCACTTTTTCGCGAATCGACTTCGCCCACGGCCGCGCGTCTTTGTATTTGATCAGGGACATCGGCGCGATCTCGCCGGGCCGGTGACAATAGGCGCAGTTCTTATAGAAGATTGGCGCGACGTCTTTGGTGAAGGTCACCAACTCCGAGCCGGCGCTCGATCCGCTGCCTGAAAAGCCGAACACCATCAGCAATGCGCTCAGCATTGCGCTTGCAAACAACCGAATGCTCATTCTCATAATTCCTGGTCTCCCGCGACTTGCAGAAAAGGGTATCTGACTATGTTTAAGACTCGCTCTGCGCGTCGCCGGTTTCAGTTTATTTCGGCGGGCCCGGTCAAGCCTTAACTTTTCGGACCGGCCTTTCCAGGACGAATCGGTTTCACCTTTCTTTCCGCCTTGTCATAGTAATAAGCAGGGTTGGCGTCACCATTTTCAAGGCTATAAATAGCACCGATAATCTGCAAATCGCCGGTCATTACTCTGCGTGCCAGCGATTTGCTCTTTCTCACCACGTTCTCCATCTGCGCTTTTAGGTTCCGGTCAACATTAACGGCGACATCCGCTTTGTTCTCCGAGTTGAGCCTTTTGAGATCCAGGGCTGGCTTGATGGAGTTAATGAGCGCCAGAAGATTTGGCGAGGTTGGGTATTTGCCGGTTCTAACAACATCCATGGTCGTTTTCACTGCTCCGCACGATTGGTGCGCCATCACAAAAAGCAACCTGGAATAGCGATGGTCCGCTGCGTATTCAATGCTGCCCAGCTCGGTCGGATTGGCCACATTGCCCGCAACGCGACTGACGAATATCTTCCCGAGTGTTTCGTCAAACACTATCTCCGGCGGGACGCGAGAGTCTGAGCAGCTCAGTACGATGGCGTACGGCATCTGGCCGTCCACAAGGTCTTTGCGCTCTCGCTTATAATCAGGAGGGTTTGTCGCATCGTGAGCCAGGTAACGCAGGTTGCCCGCTCCCAGGAGCTTCAATGCCTGCTCGGGAGGCATGGGTATTTCAGGGCCGTGATGCTGTTTTGATTGACCGGCCCGTACGGGCAGCAATGTCAAAAACAAAGCAACGGCAAGACTCTGGCTGCGCTTAAAGAATGGCGCGGAAACTCTTTCTTTCATAAGGTGCCTCCAAACTTGATTGGATTTCGCAAAGGTGCTTTGCGGGTGCGCACATCGTATTCCGTCGCGCTACGGAATGCAAATTAATGTGGCCTTTATTGCAGAGCTATTCAGATCTGATGCCGTCAACAGGACGGTACTTTTGCTGTGGTACAATTCACCACGTTGAGCTTCTTTTCTGGAGACTTCGGCGAGTGAGCGAAAGATTCATCAGCATCACCGACACCGTGAGAGCGGCGATTCAGGAGCATGCTTTACTGGCGCGTCCGTCTGAATGCTGCGGGTTGCTCAGCGGCGGCAACGGACTGATCACCGATATTCATCCGCTCCGAAACGACGCCGAAAAACCTGAGACCCGATACTTCGCGACACCGGAGGAATTGTTTGCGGCAATGCGTCGAATACGTGAGGTGGGCCAGGTGTTGCTGGGAGTCTATCACTCTCATCCGCGCACGCAGGCTTATCCTTCGGCGGCCGATGTTGAGATGGCGTTCTACCCTGAAGCTTTCTACTTTATCATTTCACTCGAACCGCAAGTCGAGCTGCGCGCGTTTAAGATTGAAGACTCCAGGATAGAGGATGTTCGGATCGTTCGCAGTCTGTAGGTGTCGTATGCAGGAGACAATTCGAATCACGGCATTGCTATTCGGTCAGGCTCGCGAGTGGGTCGGCACGTCCGATCTCAACATTGAATTAGATGCGCCCGCGACGGTTGAACTCGCCTTTGCGAAGCTGAAATCACAACACCCTAATTTGGCGGAGATGGAACGCAGCCTGTTGTTCGCGGTGAACGAAGAGTATGCCTCGCTTTCGCATCCTCTTTCGGACGGCGACGTGCTTGCGGTGCTGCCTCCGGTGAGCGGTGGTGAAGCTGAAGGCCGCGACTTATTCGAGATCACACATGATCCAATCGACATCACCGGTCTGAGAGCGAGACTGCTCGAAGGGGATTCGGGCGCGGTAGTGATTTTTGACGGAGTGGCTCGCGACAACACCAAAGGCCGGCGGACGCTTTATCTCGAGTACGAAGGCTACGAACCGATGGCTCTTCGAACGATGGAACAGATCGGCCGCGAGGTTCGCGAGCGCTGGTCAATCAACCGTGTAGGGATCGTGCATCGCCTCGGACGCACTGAGATAACCGAGTCCAGCGTTGTCATAATCGTCACATCAGCACACCGCAAGATCGCATTCGAAGCTTGTCATTATGCGATTGATCGCTTGAAGAAGATCGTCCCGATTTGGAAGAAAGAATACTTCGAAGACGGCGCGGTGTGGGTAGAGAATCAGGAGGCGCGCTCGTGACCAATGACACTGTCCTTCCAAACCTCGAGTCCTTCCATCCCAAGTAGCCGCTCACCTGTTTGTAGTGAGAAGATTTCTTTTTGCACATTATTCGCCGTTTCTACTGGGAATACCGGGGCGAATGACGGGTTGGGAAGAGGGACCTTGTCCCCGCCGGCTTCCGTTACTGTTAATCGGGCGGGGACAAGTCCCTCTTCCCAACCTGTCATTCCTCTCACCGATTAGACTTATTGATTTGAGTTGGCAGCTTTCTTTGGTTGGTTCTTCTTAGGAGCGTTGTTGTTTCCGGCCTGCGCGTTGTCAGTTCTTCTCGATCTGCTTTTCTTTACGACATTGGAATTTGCCGCGGAATTTCCAACTTGCCCGTTGTCGTTCTTCCTGGATCTTCCTTTCTTTGCGCCGTTCGAATTTTCCGCTTGAGCGTTGTCAGTTGTTCTCGATCTGCTGTTTCTTACCTTATTCGAGTTTTCCGGTTGGCTGTTCTTAGCCTTGTCGGACTTCCCCGTCCCGGGCTGTTCTACTTTGGCCGGCGGCGGTTCAATTCTCGCTGCCTCAGCGGTCTCCGGTTTAGGTTGCTCAGGCTTCTTTCCAACTGGTTGCAGTCCGCCGCCTGCCAGATTCGCTTCTCGTTTTTGAAGCTCAAGCTCCGCAACGCGGCGTGAGACATCAGTCTGCTCCGATTCTTCCTTTATAGTGCGCAACGTCTTGATCGCTTCATCGAAGCGGTACAGACCCGCGTAACACTCAGCCGTCGCGTACGCCGCGCGAAGCCGCACCTTGGGATCGGCGCTCATCGATGTGAGTTTGTCGTAAACCGGCAGCGCTTGCAGATACTGGCTGCGTTCGATGTGGTAGACCGATGCTTCGCGCAAATAAGCCTGCTCGCTCAGTTCATCGTAAGGGACCCTCTCGATCACCTTCTCATATTCGGTCAGCGCCTGACTGTAATTCCTCTGCGCGAAGTACAGGTCGGCAATGCGCAGCCGGATGCGCCGTCGCGCGCCGGCATCCTGCGGATTGAGGTTTTCATACTCGGCGATCGCTTCGAATGACCGGCCCATCTCGGCGAGTACTTCAGCCAGTCGTTCGCGGGCCAGTGGAGTATTCGCGTTGGAAGGATTCCCCTCGATGAAGGCGACGTAGTTAACTCGCGCCTGATCGTAGCGCTGCAGCTTGAAGTAGTAAATGTTCGCGAGCTGGAAGCGCGCTTCCGGCGCTTTGTCGCCGGACGGCCGTTGATAGAGATATCGCTCGTACTCTTCAACCGCGACCTTGTAATCTCCCGAGTCCCACGCCTCGACCGCGCGTGTGAGAGACTGCTCGGCATCACGACGACACGCGCTAACGAATACGAGCATCGAACATGCGATAAGCAAGACTGGCAGGGGCACAAATCTCCCCGTCGCCTTGTTCTCCAGTCTTCCCGTCATCGCTCTCATCTCACCCCTCCGGTTCTTCGGTCGCGTCCTGCTGTCGCTCGATCAGCGAAGCCGAGGTCACCAGATCGTCGTCCGACGCGTCGATCAGCTTGACGCCCTGGGTCGAACGTCCGGACACGCGAATGCCTTTCGCTTCGACGCGAATCAGCTTGCCCTGATTCGTGATGATCAGGACCTGACTCTCATTGCTGACCGGGAGCACCGCGACGACCAGGCCGTTGCGATCGCTGGTCTTCATGTTGATCACGCCTTTGCCGCCTCGCGACGTTACGCGATACTCGCCGAGTTGGGTGCGCTTGCCGTATCCGTGCTCCGAAATCGACAGCATCTCGGCGTCGTCATCGACTGCCGCGACGCTAATCACGTAGTCGTTCTTGTTCAGCGTAATCCCTCTCACACCGGAGCCCTGCCGTCCCTGGGCTCGCAGCTTGGATTCGGGGAAGCAGACTGCCATGCCTTCGTGCGTGGCGAGGAAGATCTTCTTGTTCCCGTCGGTGATCTCGGCCGCGATCAATTCGTCGTCTTCATCGATGCCCATAGCAATGATTCCGCCGACGCGAATATTGGCAAACCGTGAAAGCTCCGTCTTCTTGATCGTGCCCTTGCGAGTCGCCATCACAACGTACTTGCCCTCTTCAAAGTCACGAACGGTTGCGATGCCCGCGAATTTCTCGCCGCTCGGAATGTTCACGAGGTTCACGATAGCCTTGCCTCGCGCGGCCGCCCCCGCATCCGGGATCTCATGAACCTTGAGCCGGTAGACCTGGCCATTGCTGGTAAAGATCATTACATAGCTGTGAGCCGATGCCACAAAGATATGATCGACGACGTCGTCGGTCTTTGTAGTAGCGCCCTTTCGGCCCGTCCCGCCACGACGCTGTGCGCGATACACCGACACCGGGGTGCGCTTGATGTAGCCCGAATGCGTCACGGTGATCGCCATGTCCTCATCGGCAATCAGGTCCTCGAGCGTCAACTCGGCGCCTGACTCGATGATCTCGGTTCGCCGTTTGTCGCCGAACTCTTTTTGGACCTCGCGCAGTTCCTTGACGATCAGATTTCGAAGCACAGACTCGTTCCCGAGTATCTCCTCGAGCTCGGCGATTCGCTGAATCACTTCCTTGTATTCGTCGATCAGCTTTTGCCGCTCGAGTCCCGTCAGTTTCTGCAACTGCATCTCGAGTATCGCCCGCGCCTGGAGCTCGGAGAACTTGAAGCGCTCCATCAACGCGTCGCGAGCTTCCGGCGTGCTCTTAGATCTACGAATCAGCGCGATCACCGCGTCAAGATTGTCGAGGGCCTTTTTCAAGCCTTCCAAAATGTGCGCTCGCGCTTCTGCCTTTCTCAGCTCGTAACGCGTGCGGCGGATTACGACATCGCGGCGGTGTTCGAAAAAAATGCCCAAAGTATCTACCAGCTTCAGCTCTCGCGGCTGTCCGTTCACGATCGCAAGATTGATCACGCCGAAAGATTGCTGCATCGGAGTCAGCTTGTAGAGATTGTTCAGCACGATGTCGGGTATCGCGTCGCGCTTAAGCTCGATCACGATTCGCATGCCTTCCCGATCCGATTCATCTCGCAGGTCCGATATCCCGTCGAGCTTTTTGTCGTTGATTAACTCCGCGATGCGCTCGAGCAGCTTGGCCTTGTTGACCTGATAAGGAATCTCGGTAACCACGATCGCCATTCGCTCACCGGTGCGGCCAACCCGATCGATCGACGCGCGCGCGCGCATTATGATCATGCCCCGCCCGGTGCTGTAGGCGTTGTAGATGCCTTCGCGGCCGTAGATGAATCCGCCGGTTGGAAAATCCGGACCGGGCATCATGCCCATCAACGTCTTCAGTTTCGCGGTAGGGTTTTGAATCAGGTAGATCGTTGCTTCGATTACTTCGTTGAGATTGTGCGGTGGAATGTTCGTCGCCATACCAACCGCGATGCCACCCGATCCATTGACCAGCAGGTTCGGATAGCGGGTCGGCAAAACTGTCGGCTCTTCGCGCGACTCGTCGTAGTTCGGTATGAAGTCGACTGTGTCTTTGTCGATGTCGGCCAGCATCTCCATCGCGATGCGCGTCAACCGCGCTTCGGTGTATCGATAAGCGGCGGGCGAATCGCCGTCCACCGAGCCGAAGTTGCCCTGGCCATCCACCAGCGGATAGCGCAACGAGAAATCCTGCGCCATTCGCACCAGGGAATCGTAGACCGCCGTGTCGCCGTGCGGGTGGTATTTGCCAAGCACGTCGCCGACCACCGTAGCCGATTTCTTGAACGGACGGCCCGGCACTAATCCGATTTCGTGCATTGAAAAAAGGATGCGTCGATGAACGGGTTTCAACCCATCTCGGGCATCGGGAAGCGCGCGGCCGATGATCACGCTCATGGCGTAATCCAGATAGCTGCGCTTCATTTCTTCTTCTATGTTGACTGGAATTCTGTGTGCTGCTTCGGCCATTCTGTTACTCACCCTCGCTTCGTTTTAGTCTGCATTTTTATGCCAACTCTTTCGCGTCTCGCGGGAAACAAAACGCACAATGGCAGCCTGAGGAGTCGAAACCTGGCTGTCATTGGTTGCTTGTTTCAGTGGTTCTGCCGAGCCGCTAAAGATGAGTTTTCTGGCTTTGAAACCAAGGGAAATTCTACTACAGGATGGCAGGTTTTTCAAAGTTGAAAACGAATAAAACACGCAGCAAAATCAGCGATTTACAGATAAGACGAGTAATGAGCGGCGAGTATCGCGCGATGGGTCCCGATGCGTTGGAATTATCGGGGTCCGTAGCGTGCGCTAGGGGGTCATAGAACGCGACCAAACACATTACTCATCAACATGACCCATGGTTCTCAATTGGTTGCGGGCTTCTTCCAGGCTTCGCCGAAGCTCGTTGTGAAGATACTTGTTTGTGCGCGCGGCCAACGGCAAATACAACTCCTCGGTTGTTCGAATGTAGCGGCGCTTCTTAGCGAGGCTCGGCGTGTCAACCACCGATCTCATATTGTCCAGCCGGTCGCACAGCTTCACCAGCGGCGCGCCGGTTTCGGCAGCCCTCTCGATGCGGGCGAGATACTCGCGGAGGCTCACGTCTTCGAACTTTGTCAGCAGCCATACGATCTCGGCGATCTGCTCATCAAACATCCGGGCAACATCGGTGCGAGTCACGTCGCTGTCTTCGATCACATCGTGAAGCAGCGCCGAGCAAATCAAGGACGGCGAGAACAAGTTCAGCTCATCAACCAAAGACAAAGCTACCCGGACTGGATGGACGATGTAGGGTGAGCCCTCGTCGCGCGTCTGACCGGAGTGGGCTGCGTGTGCAACCTCGTACGCGCGACGCACGCTCGTGATGCCGTCTTCGTCGATCTGCCCGGTTAGTCGCGCGAGCAAGTATTCAAAGTTTAGCTCGTAATTCATGGCGGGCTACGACCACTGTAGCAGAGCGCACGCGCCACAGCCAAAGTTCCACTCACCTGGTTCAATCATTTAGCACGAGCCATTCAGTACCGAGCGTTAAGGGCACCGACTTTAGCCGGGCAGTGCCTTGTGGAATAGACGCATGGATCGTGCAAGGCACTACCCGACCAAAGTCGTGCTATAAACGCTAGCTTCTCACCGCTGCTCAACGCTTGCCACGATGCTCTTGAGCATAGTCTAATGACACGACTCACCTTCAGATAACTCCTTCGGGATGTTTTGACTATGCGATTTCTGATAGCCGTGCTCAGCCCATTGGTTCATTGGTTTTGCCGGCTGGCGTTCAAGATACATTTCGACGGGCTCGAAAACATTCCCAGCGAAGGCGCCTGCATAATAACGCCAAACCACGTCACCTACGCCGACCCGATCTGGATCACTATTCCGATTCGAAGGAGGGTGTATTACATGGCGTGGGACAAGCCCTTTCGCGTCCCGGTGCTCGGACTGCTGATGCGAATGTTCGGAGCGTTTCCCGTCAACCTGGATGTCGCCGCCGACGCCTCCGCGCAAAAAGAAGCGATCGAGCTGCTCAAAAGAGGATGCGCTCTGGTGATGTTCCCGGAAGGCGGCCGGACACGCACGGGCAAGCTGATGCCATTCAAGATGGGCGCGTTTCGACTCGCGCTCGCTCACGGAGTGCCTATCGTCCCCGTCTCGATCAGAGGGGCGGATGAAATCTGGCCGGTGGGCCGGATCCTTCCGAGCCCAGGACGCTTGACCATCACCTATCATCCGCCGGTTGACGTTGCGCAAGTTGACGGAAACACGAGCCGGCCCGAACTAAAAGAGCGCGCCCGCAGACTCTCCCGCCAGACGCACGACATGGTAGCGAGCGCACTCGATCCCCTGCGCGTTCCCGCACCGCAACTAAAAGACGAAGTGATTGCGATTGAGAAGTAGCGCAGACAATACCGCACACTGGATAATCTGCGGTCTCGAGTTTGGACATTCCGGACCAACTCCGTAGGAGTCACCTGTCTCTAGATCCATGCGCGTGGTCGTTCCGGAACTCCGTAGGAGTTACCTTGGCATCGGGTGACTCCTACGGAGTCAAGGATCCACACATTAGCCTATCTATAGACATGTCACTCCTGCGGAGTGGCATGTCGCACACTCGATAGTCCACGGTACAAGCTACATCAGTGGGTCGCCGTACTTCATTTCGCGCAGCTTCTTTGAGCTCTCGCCTTTGCGAAAGTCATCGAGGATCGCCGCACGATGTTTCGATTGTGCCGGCGACTTGGCGTTCGAGTTCAGGAGCGTTTCCAGTTCTCTTAGTCCCTGCTCGAACTGGCCCATGTGCGCGCGGGTGATCGCGAGAGCGATCGCCAGTCCAACATACAATTCATCGGAATACTCGTCCGCGGTTATCTGAGATTTCGCCTCTTCGATTGAAGCATGCATTCGATCAAGCTCAGATTTGTAGAACGCGCCGAAGTCGCGCGGCGCGTAAACATACTTTCCGTTTCGCCAGACGTAAATCATCACCGCACCAGGCGAAGCCGCGTGAGACAGGTCATCGTATGACTCCCATCGCGCGTCGGTGACCGCAAGCTCCTGCACACCGTCGTAATTGAGGTCGATAAACTTTTGGATCGGCCCGGCGCCGATTAGTTCCACCTTGCGATTGCGAATCTGATAGATCTCGGTCGGATTGCAGCTCCAGCAATTCCCGCCGCTCGAGCTTTGAACGATTATCTCTTTCAGCCCATCGCCGTTGATGTCCGTCCCGTTTAGCTTGTTCGATACGCCGGCAAGGTTGAAAGAGAAAAAGAAGTCCGCGCGCCGGAAGATAGTTTTGGAAATACCGCCATCGCTTTCGATGATCCGAAACTCGAACGCTTCATTCGGCGCTTTCGGTTTCTCGTGTTGGAAGATCGCCGCAAGATGATGCGCCGAACCGTCCAAACTGGCTTCCACGGCCTCTTTCAGCTTCAGCCCGCCGACGGTCAGTTGTGAGACCTCCGCCTGGAACTCCGCGCTCACCAGTGGTGTGAGCGGTGGGGTTTGCCCGATAGGCACGGCGGAGAGGGCCAACACGCCGATGGATTGAGGCGCCTTATCGGGAAACGGAACCAGCCAAAAAAGAAGACAGGACAGAAAGACAATTGTCACTCTATTGCTCCGTTGCTAACACGTCCTCGGTTATCAACTTCAACCTCCAGAGTGCGAGATCTGATTCCCGCCGTCGCAAGCCGGTAGCTCATCTCACCCGCAATCTGCGAATAGTTCTGTGTTGCGAACGCGATCAGTGTCGATCCGGCCCCGCTGATCGAGACTCCGAGCAATCCCGGGTGCTCCTTCGTCTCGTCGTTCAAGCGAAGCACTTCGTCCAGGCCCGGCCCGAGCGGCGAGCGATGCGGTTGGTGCAAGCGGTCGCGAAGAGCTTCGTTGAACAGATCAAACCGTCGCTCCGAGATCAACGCCTGGAGCAATGCGGCGCGCTGAATATTGAATACCGCGTCGTTCAGCGGCACTTCCTTCGGCAGAACGCCGCGCATCTGCGCAGTGTCCATTTCGTACTCGGGAATGCACAATACAACCCTCAATTCTTTCGGCCACGTACGCCTGACGGTAACCAGTGTTCGCAAATACGCCGGGTGGTCCACCATGCAAGCGACGACCATACCTCCGAGCAAACTCGGCGCGAGGTTATCGCCGTGGTCTTCGAATCGCAACGCGTAGCCGAACAATTCTTCTTCGACCAACCGATCGCCGGCGAGGGCTTCGTAAACCGAAATGCCTGCGATGATGGCCGCACTGCTGCTGCCGAGCCCGCGCGCCAGCGGAATCTCGTTGCGGACCATCAGCCGCGCCCCGTCAATTCTTCTCCCGCGAAGCTCGGCTATCGAGCGCGCGACCCTGGCGATCAAATTCGTTCCATCGCGCGGCAGGCGATCAGCGCCTTCTCCAGAGGGCACGACTTCGAACGCGCCGCTTCTGTTCTCCACCTCGACTCGCAAGTAAAGCGACAGCGCAAGCCCACAGGCATCAAAGCTCGCGCCCAGATTTGAAGTCGAAGCCGGAACAATTATCTCAGTAGTCATGCTCTCTCATTCACCGAGCAGATCAGTTATGTGGAGGAGCAGAAGTGTTGAGGTGCAGAGGAGCGCAGGTAAGGTGTAGAGCTCTCCGCACTTCTGCTCCTCCGCTCCTCTTCCCCTCTTCCCCTCTTCACCTCTGCTCCCCTTCACGCCTTGGTGACCTCAATACCTCAATCATGCGATTGTGGATCTTGCCATTACTCGCGACGACTTCGGGCTTGTAGTTTGAGAATAACCCGCCGCCGAAATCAGTGACGTGGCCTCCGGCTTCGGCGACAATCAACGCACCAGCCGCGGTGTCCCACGGCGAAAGGTTCAACTCCCAGAAACCATCGTAGCGACCGCAGGCAACATAACAAAGATCGAGCGCGGCGGCGCCGTCGCGGCGAAGCGCTTGCGCATTCATCGCAAAGTTCGCCCAGTGATCCAGATTCGTCAGCTTCGACGTTTTGATGTCATAAGGAAAGCCGGTAGAGAGTATCCCCTGCGTCAGGTCGTCAATCGCGGACACCCGAATCGGCCGGTTGTTAAGCGCCGCGCCGCCGCCGCGCTCCGCGGTGAATAACTCTTCTCGCATCGGATCGTAGACCACGCCGACAACTGCCTCGCCCTGGTATTCGAGCGCGATCGAAACGCAGAAGAACGGATAGCCGTGCGCGTAGTTGGTAGTCCCGTCCAGCGGGTCTACAACCCAGCGATATTCGGACCTGGTTTCAGTGAGCCCGCCTTCCTCGGCCAGAATTTCGTGGCGAGGATAATAGGTTGAAATCGCTTCCCGAATAAGCTTCTCGCTTGCGAGATCGACGTCGGTCACGAGATTGATTGAGCCCTTATGACTGATGTCGATCCTGGTGCCAAGCCGGTCGCGAAGGAGCGCGCCGGCATCTCTGGCGACGCCTATGGCAAAGTTCAGCATTGGGCTATTTCAACACAAAGGGGAAATGTCCGACAAACTTCAGTTTGTCGCGCGGCTTATGTCGACAAACTGAAGTCTGTCGGACTTTTGCTCGCGGGCGATCAACCTCACAAACTCGACGGCCTTCACCTCAGACCAAAAGCGCTTTTCGCCTTCTGCGTTCCCCGAAATGAATCCAACATGTCCGCCTTGCGCTGGCGCCAGCACGGTGATATTGGGATTTGCCTTAACCTCGGGTCGCTCGATCGGCCCATACGGAATAATCGGATCATCTTTCGCATGTATGATCAGCGTCGGAACGCTTATGCGATCAATAACACGAAGCGCGCTCGCTCGTTCGTAGTAGTCAGCCGAATCGCGAAACCCGCAGTGCGGAGCCACGTACGCATCATCGAATTGGCGTATCGTTCGTATGCCTCGAAGCAGCGAAGCATCATAACGGCCGGGAAACAGCTTCGCCTTGCGCGCCATTCGGTCCCTCAGGCTCTTCACAAAGCGCATCTTGTAGATAACGTTCTTACGCATCTCGATCGCATCGGCACAAGCCGCCAGATCAATCGAGGGTGACACGCCCACAACTCCGCGTAGCGCCGAAGGCGTCGATGAGCGGTACTCACCTGCCAGCTTTAAAACCATGTTTCCGCCAAGCGAAAACCCGATCAGATAAATTTCACGCAAGCCATCCTGCTGGATAAGCTCATCGACGATTTGCCGAAGGTCTTCGGTCAATCCTGCGTGATAAAGCGTAGACGTGAGGTGCTCGGTCCCCCCGCAGTTGCGATAGTTCACACGCACAGCGTTGAAACCGGCTTCCAGAGCCTTGTCTGCGGTGCCAAGCATATAGCGAGACTCCGTTGACCCCTCCATTCCATGAGCTATCACAAGCGTCGCCCTGGATGTCCTCTCGTGCTGCCAGGAGCAGTGGGCGAGGACACGCACGCCGGGGTGCGTATCAAAGAAACGGGACTCGGTCCGCGCGTCGAGGGATTTGAACCGCCGTCGAATCATCGTTCCGGCGATAGTCTGCGCGTGAGGATTTTTCAACGCAGGATGCGGAATGAAGGGGTGTTTATCGAGATGCTTTGTGATATCTGCTTTCGTCATTACTGCTCAGCAAATCAGGGTGACTTCGGAACCTCCGCGGGCTTTGCGGTCCTTTGCGCCTTTGCGCCTTTGCGCTGGGTATTGGAAGGAGTAAGACCCAATACTCAGCGCAAAGGCGCAAAGGACCGCAAAGCTCGCTAAGCCTTAAACTCCGCGACTACCGGCGCGTGATCAGACGGCTTCTCCCAGCGGCGCGGCTCCTTGTCTATCACGACCGACTCAGACTCTCTGGCGAGCGGTTCGGTAACCCAAACGTGATCGATTCGCAGTCCAAGGTTACGTCGAAACCCGCCGGCACGATAATCCCACCACGAGTACTGCTTGTCTTCCGAGTTGTGCATTCGGAAAGCATCAACCAACCCCCATTTCAAGATCTTTGAAAGAGCCTCCTTTTCAGGCTCGCTGAACAGTATTCGTCCTCGCCATAACTCCGGGTCGTGCACATCACGATCTTCAGGCGCCACGTTGAAGTCGCCACACAACAGCACACGCTCAGTCGGTCGATAACTCGAATCGAAAAACTCTCGCAGCCGCCGCAACCATTCGAGCTTGAAGTAATACTTTTCGGCGCCGACCGCCTGCCCGTTAGGAATATAGACATTGACGATTCGAATGCCTCCTACGGTTGCTGCCAGCAAACGAGACTGCGCGCCGGGTTCGTCGTCGGGCAATCCTCGGCGAACCCCTTCGCACCTGACTCGCGAGAGAATCGCAACGCCGTTGTAAGCAGCTTGCCCGAACGATTCAGACAAGTATCCGAGCTTCGCGAATTCGTCCGCCGGAAACTTCTCGTCGACGCACTTCGTCTCTTGCATGCACAGCACGTCGGGACTTGCCGCTTCAAGCCATCTGACAACGTGCGGCAACCGCGCCAGCACCGAGTTCACGTTCCACGTAGCGATTTTCAATGGCGTCCCCTGATGTCCGACAAACTTCACAGTTTGTCGTTTCTTAGAATCTCATATTCATACGTTCAAGGCCTGTTTCGAGAATATGCAACGAGGCGAACCGTGTCTACCCGAAGCTCGTAGCCGGCGAATGTAAACAGGCCGCCGTTGAGGCGGCCATGTTGGTGGATGAGTACCCGCGGCGGGATTCGAACCTGCGGCCTCTTGCTCCGGAGGCAAGCGCTCTATCCACTGAGCTACGCGGGCTTATTAACGGAAAGAGGATAGCGATTACTCTGAGGCGGTGTCAATTTAGGCGTACCCGTCTTATCAAAGGCCGCGCGGATCTGTTGCACGAAAGCGAACGAGTTCTCGCGAACCGATTGTCATCAGCAAACCCCTAAGCGGAAAGCTCGACGCCTTCATATAGATTCGATAGCGGCACGCTCAAGCCAACGGATTCAAGGGGCAATTCGTCGGCTGGTCCAAGTTGCTCAGACCACCACTCCCCTTTTCGTCTCGATGGAACACCACCGCACTGATTGAGTCTTGAGCCAACCTTAGGTACTCCAGCAGACTCTCGAGCTTGCGATATGCCATCAGCTTCTCGTGGCGGTCAATAAGAGAAGTGCTGGGCGATTCTACTTCAACGACCAGGACGGGGCGGTTGACGAAGTAATCGTCGTTGTCTTCGGGATCACAAGCGACGACGACATCGGGGTAGTAAAAGCAATTGAGCGCCTTAATGAAGACCTTTACATCCGAGATGTATACCTGGCACGGACCTCCACGAAGACGCGCCGAGAGTTCGACGGTGAGATTGGTAGCAACTCTGTTGTGGCGCTTGCTCACGCCCGACATGGCATAGACTTCACCGTCGACGTATTCGTGGCGAATGGTACCGTCTTTCTCCGATTCGAGGTATTCCTCGACGCTCATCTTGACCTTTGGCTTTCGAAGCGACATTAGCTAAACCTCTCAGCAGATTATACACGCTTGCGGATTCGAACCCCCCAGTTAGAACCGGATAGAACTCAATTGTGATTCACTTCATCTCGAGGATAGCGCTGAAGCATTCCTTCTTCAGCCATCAACTTCTCGATGCCGGCAACGTCCCATGGCACAAAATCAGACATGATCTCTGCCTTTGTATCGGTGATGACGATCATATCCTCGAGCCTGATGTAGATCTGCTCTTCAGGCACTCGCATCGCAGGCTCGATCGTAAAAACCATGCCCGTGCGCAGCGGACCCGTGTCCTGACCTACATCGTGCGTCGACATACCAACCCAGTGACCAAGCGTCGTTCGCGGACTCCTGGCCGATTCTGCGTATGAAGACACAAATTCGCGCGCGGCTTTTTCATAAGCTGGCTTCGAAAACTTTGTGGCAGCGAGCAGGCGCTCCATCTCTCGCACCGCTTCCTGCTTGACCGCCTGAGCGGTCACGCCCGGCCGAATGCCTTTCAGAATCGCCTGATAGCAGCCCAGGTAGAAGCCGTACAACTCGCGCTGCCATGCGCTGAACTTGCCGTTCACCGGCCACATTCGCGTTACGTCAGCCATGTAGTAGCCAACGTCGGGTGCGAAGTCCATCAACAGGAAATCACCGTCCTGCATCGTGCGCTTGCCGAGATTGTAATGTGGATACCATGCATTTCTGCCGCTCGCGATAAGTGAGTAATATGCTTCGCCTTGCGCCCCGTTTCGGTAGTACACGTATTTGGCAACCGCATCCAACTCGTACTCCTTTATTCCGGGCACCGTCGATCGCATCGATTCCATCAGGGCGACCCCGGATAACCGCGACGCCTTTCGGAGCAACGCTATCTCGCGACGGCTCTTAATCAGACGAAGGTTGTCCAGCGCCGGCGACAGATCTTTGACGTCGATCTGCGGGAATCGGCCGCGGACCATTTGAACGAACTGGCCTTCGCGTGATGGGGTCCCGTCCCACGGATCGGCTGCGCGATCGGCAACAGCTCTGAGCGCGAGATCTCTGCTCATCGCGAAGCCCTCCGAAGGGCTGAACGGTGTAAACAGCGTTCGCGTGCCGCGCGCGTAGCGAGTCAAATGTTCCGCCAGCAAATCCGTAGCGAACACCGCATCAACGCCCGAGAGCTTCTTCACAAGTTCCGAGTCTTCGGCCGAGAGCATTTTGCCTTCGTTGCGTTCGCGGCCCTCGTTGCGATGAGGGAGATACAGACTAGCGCGACGCGATCCGCCGTCGAGCAACAAATACGCGTGAGGGCTCTCAATTCCACACAGATAATAGAGCTCGTTCGATTGTCGAAATCGAGTGTAACCGGACGGGCTGGGCGCGCCTTGTACGATTGCGATTCCGGTTTCACCAATCGCGCCATAGACTCCGGCGCGACGCTGAGCGAATTCCTCGGGCGGAAAGTCCAATGTAAATAATGGGAAGCCTTCCTGCGCGAACAGGGGCCGCGCCATCAACAGCACCAATAATGTTATCCAGAATTTCGTTTTGATCATAGGTCTCCTCCTCCACGAAACAGCTCGCGTGCGCGACTCTTATATCACTGCCCGACTTCAAAAGTGAATGCCTCTGAATGTCCGGCCAAATTCAGTCTGTCGCCTTTAGCCCGGCCGAGCCGACAAACTGAACTGTCTCCCCGCTGAGTTAAGACAACAAACTGGAGCTTGTCGGACATTCAACTTGAATTTCGATTGGAATTGACAAACGTCTGAAGGTTGCGACAAAGTTGAAGCCATCACGGCGAGCATAGCTCAGTTGGTTAGAGCGCCTGACTGTGGATCAGGAGGTCGCGGGTTCAAGCCCCGCTGCTCGCCCTCCAAACACAAGAACTTGCGGAAGGTCACCCAGCCTTCCGCTCTTCTTTTTGTGACAATCTTGTGACAATTTCTCTCAGCTAACCTGAGTTCGTTGTCTCTCCCATAGGTTGCAATGCGCTCAAGGGCCGCTCGCTTGCGCTGATCGGTCGCGTGAGTGTATCGCTTGGTCATCTTGAGATCCGAGTGACCGAGCACCTCAGCAATGACGAACGGATCCGCTCCGGTATCGCCAAGCCTCGTGCCTGCGGTGTGTCTCAGATCGTGAAACCGAAAGTCTACTAACTCAGCTTCATTGCAAGCAGCTCTGAAGCCCTTCTTTACGTCTTGTAGCATCCCTCCTGTCTTGTGACTAACAAAGAGGAGCGCGTTTCTACCAGCGGTGAGTTGCAAGCCGCTCAACACGTCACGAACAACCTGATTCACCGGTATGCTGCGAGACTTGCCATTCTTCGTCGCTTCGCTCGGGATGTTGATATAGCCCCGAGCGAAGTCAATCCACGACCAACACATTGCCAGAATTTCACCTCTGCGCATCCCGGTGTTGATCGCTATCTGGACGATTGGCCAGAGGGAAGTTATTACCGTTGAGGGAGATTTGGGTTGTTACAAATGCGCACTGTTCCGCGCCGATTTGGCGTGCCGCAATGCAATCGAAGTGCGAACAACTCTCGCACGGCGCGCCTTGTGTTCCAATTGTGGCTAGACTTCCTGCTGTCATTCGGATAGCTCCCAGTTATGCAACTACGACACTCCTCTTGCCTACGTGTGCCGACATAAGCTTGTTGACCTTGCCGCAGCACATTCCTTTCCCGAGCGATCTGCCATCAGCTGGGTCCTGTTGGTCGCGTCGCTTGCCGCTCCCCCCGCGTAGTGCCAATACCGACACGCGTTTCTGAAACTTACTCATTAAGCAAATGCTCGTCGTTAGAATCTGGATCGGAACTTTGGTGGCGGATCACGTCGAACTAAGGGAACGGTACCTAATCGGCCTCCCCTAAGAGTCCACCAGTGCTTTTTTATACTCCGCGATTGGTTGTCCCGCTACGTTGTACACGAACA